>Ga0163216_100439_pt1 | contig 68842 bp, 67 predicted proteins | sample SynspAceP_FD_167610 | JGI IMG/M metagenome (GOLD analysis project Ga0163216, IMG submission 167610) | Saline lake microbial communities from Ace Lake in Antarctica - Synechococcus sp. Ace-P (Illumina Assembly) | ecosystem: Environmental > Aquatic > Non-marine Saline and Alkaline > Saline ...
AATGCCTTTGGCTGCTTCCTTGGCGAAAGCTTCAAGTTCTTTCTTGTTCATTTGCATCTGCCTATCCTTAAACCCTTTCTTTAGGGTAAGTTATGATAGGCAGTTACACAAAATTTGTTACACCCTCCATTACTACCCATTTTGTGTCCTTATTCGTTTTATTTTTATATGTTGCGAATGCTTAAAACCAACACATTTAAAGTTAATCGCTACCAAGAATAGTTTATGAATCTACCTGCAATTTGTCTTTGATTAGCGCTAAATACTCAAGGTCATTCAATTTGTCATGACAATACTCTGGACAGGCTTTTATTTGCGACATGCTAATATTGCAGGTAATTGTTTTATATTCCCAATCTACGCTCTCTAGCTGTTCAGTCGATATGAGTACTTTTTTTCCGCCAGGCAGCCAATCACGAGTATCTATTACGAGATAACGCAGTGACCAACTCTCGGTATCCCAAATAAAGTCTTTGACATAACCTTTGTTGTCACCCATCGCATTGACGCCATAGTGTGAGATTTCATTTGACGATTGAAGGTGGTTAGTTTGCGCGATATCTTTTTCGCTGGCGCTATCAAAAGACAACATATCTCGAGTAGATAAGGCTGTAGGGTAAGCATATTCTCCCCACGTATCAACATTCATCCAATAATAAGCATATCCAAAATAATCGAAATAGAATTTTTCAAACTCTCTCGAAACTGTTTCGTGTTCTTCTACTTTAGGACAATCCTCAATCATTTCTTTCGTTAAAGATATACTGAGTAAACGATCATCAGCATTGAAATTGAGTAAGGCAATAGGACTTATTAATACCTTTTCACTGACGGGAAGCCATGGATGCGTATCAATCACTAAATATCTGATAGTCCAAAATCTATCGTCAAAATAAACATCTTTTATTTCACCTACATCACCATCCATACCTTTAACAGTGCTGCCATTTAATTCTTTTAAGCTAACTAACATTAGTTTCTCCTCACTTGTGAATTAGACTTCCTGCTGCGATCTGAACCACCAAACCCACTCACATTTACTAGCCTTGACGTTTTATTGTGCAGATCAGTCAGACGCTTTTGCTTGTTAAGCGTACAGCTAAATTGACTAACTAATCATACCTCTAACTATTATTGTAGCTTACTTTTAGATTATAGCGACCTTGGTTTATTTTAAATAAATACTTATTATCGATTAAATTCAATGATTTAATCGTTTTATATTCGTATGTGATATAATTTATTAATGATTAAATTAGTTGAACTCTAATTAATGTTAGAGAGGTGCTTTTTTAGGTCGCGTTTGTCTTAATTACACAGGGCTGTTCGGGCAGTCATTTTCAGCAACGACAACGCTTAATCGTATTAATTGCGGGGCGAATTGATTTGAGCGTAAAAATAGCGCTGATTGCTGAAGGTGGTGGTCAACGAGGAATATTCACTGCCGGTGTGTTAGATGCTTGGTTGGAGAATAATTTTGATCCTTTCGATTTATTTATTGGCACGTCTTCTGGATCGCAAAATCTGACCAGTTTTTTATCTCGTCAAAAAGGCTATGCCAAGCGATTAATCCGTGGTTTATCGCGTCAAAAGCGTTTTTATAAGCTTGGCCGTGGATTAATGGGAGGCAATGTTGTCGATTTAGACTGGTACTTTGATAAAACCATTCAAGGCAGTTTTGCCTTAGACTTTGCGGCGGCCAAAAAATCATTGGGAAAACGAGAATTATTGATCACCGCAACTAATTCACGCGATAGAAAAGGTTACTTTTTACGCCCAAACGGCAATAGTAATCACTGGCGTAAATTGCTTAAAGCCTCCAGTGCATTGCCCTTTTTATACAAAGAAGGGGTTAAACTCACGCCTGGGTTAACTGCTCGTTCATTTAATAAGGCACAAGTACCTCAAGCTGATTACTACCTTGACGGTGGCCTGGCTGCACCGTTACCCGTGCGTGAAGCCTATCGCCGCGGTGCTCGAAAAATAGTGATTATTCGCACTGTTAATGCTGGCGTTCATGCTCAGTCGGCTTGGGTGAAAAAACTAAAGGCATGGATTTACTCGTCTGGGCATTGCCCAAAAACTATTGATTACTTGGTTCAGCATGAGCGAGCTTATCGCCAAGAGCTTGCCTTTATCGCTAAGCCCCCTGACGATGTCGAGCTCATTCAAATTTTTGCTAAAGGAAATCTTCGGAGTAAACGGTTAGGTAGTTCGGATATGGATTTACAACATGATTATCATGCAGGTATCGCTGCGGGTAATGTTTTTTTGCAGACATGCGAATTGGTCAGTTGATTGATCTTGAGCAGTTTCAATGGTTCATTCGTGCGCATCTTGAATCTCCTGATGGTGATTTACTCACTGCCAACAGCCTCACAGAATTGGCTGCAGCAAAATTTGCACTCTCTTAAACTAAACTATAGCTAAGACTGGTTCTTTTATGACTCGTCATCGGTTTCTTCAATCCCGCGTAATAAATTCAACGTTGAATAACCCATACCAGGGTAAACTGGGGAGTACATTCTTCCCGGCAAAGCGATGGACAAGTAAAGAGCACCTGCTACTAGATTAGTCGCAAACGCGGTTCCAATAGCGGCGGTTTGGGTGCCAGAAAAACTACTGACTTTACTCTTAATCGCATTAATAATCGATTTCAAACAGCCTGTTTTCTCGAGCGTTCCACCAAAGCTTAAAGCAATCAATATTAAGGAAATTGTCCACATCATGGATTAAATGCCACCGCGATTTAACAGGCTGTCAATTTCGCCAATCCCCGTGTTTATTGAATAGCCATTGTTCGCAAAATCGAAAATTGACTGCAGACTTTCGCCCTGCACAATCATTGCGGTTGCACCACCAGCTAAAACACCGGCGAATAGTGATGGAAGGGGCAGATATTTTTTTATAGCTAAGCCCATTACAATCAATACTGGCAATAGTACCCACCCTGAAATATAAAAGTCTTCATCTAAGGCGCTAGTGATATCGGTAATTTTTGTAAATGAAATGCTTTGGGTGTCGATTACAAAAAATCCAACGAGCAGATATATGATAAGGGTAATCAGCATGGCTGGGCTAGTGGTCGCCATCATATTTTTTATATGAGAAAAAACGTCGGTTCCGGTGACAGTAGGGGCCAAATTAGTTGTGTCGGAAAGAGGTGAAATTTTATCCCCAAAAAATGCACCTGAAACGACAGCGCCAGCAGTCCAATATGCCGGAATATCAAAGCCTTCTCCAATGCCCATTAAAGCCAAACTAACGGTACCTACACTTGCCCAACTGGTGCCAAGACAAACCGAAACTAAGGCGCAAATTAACATACCAGCAGCCAGGAATATTTCGGGCGAAAGTACCTTTAAGCCGCAATAAATAATACTTGGCACGGTGCCGCTAGCAATCCATACTCCGATGATCATTCCGACCGTTATTAAAACAGATACTGAAGGTAAAGCGACGTGAATGACGCGAAAAATTCCTTTCTCGATGTCCTTCCATTTTAGTCCTAGCTTAATTCCAACAACACTAGTGATAGCTAGGCCAATGGCAAGAGGGATATGCGGCTCGAAAACGCCAAAGTGAAAAGTTTGCGTCCCAAGAATGATCAAGGTCAACACGACAGGGGGCAAGGCAATTAATAAGCTTGGGTTTGGATGTTTTGTCCGTTTCATTTAACTACCTCTTCTTTGCTATTCCTAACCATTACCTGTCATTACGCATTCGGATAATTAACCCGAATCCTGCTTAAGAAATTGAACTAAATGCTGGTTCCAAGATCTGATCTTTCGACAAAGAACGATTCAATCTAATAAGGAACCAGCATGAATAAATTGGTCAAGTTGTAATGCTATGTCGATGATTTTTTTGCAAAATATTTATCCCTTAGTGGCAACAGCAGTTACTGGTGGACGGTACTCAGAAACGTCATCGAAATGGGCACATGACAACCAGCGAACTGCTGACCATTGTCGTTGGTTTCCATATGTTGCATTACCGCGATTTCAATAATTATTACCTAGGATATTTCTCTGTCATGTATAAAAAATAATTCTCTAACTTACTCAGTTACACCCGCTTCTTTGGAGGCAAATCTATTCGACCGAGGCGTTATTCTGATAACGACCGTTCGTAAAAATATGAAGGCTAAACAAGCCAAGCCTGAATTTGACTGACATAGAGTATAACGCTATGGTTGTTGCTTAGACAGATCTCAGGTTAACTTACATAGTCAATTCACTTGAAGTAACTTCTAAGAAGCCGGACCAAAGTCTGACTTTTTTTGCATAGTCAATATGTTCAGCACGCTCTCAAATGTAAGAATAAACTTATTCATACTTTCAAAAGCCTTTGTAAATCTACTCTCACATATCACTACCTAAAATAATCGTAGTTCAATAGAATTCAACGATACGTTAAGACAAGGAACAACCATCTATTCTCAAAATAATTGATAAAAGTCAATTGGTTGAATTTGTTCGTTTTTGTCCAGACAAATTCTATGCAAGTATTATGATGCGGCTTAATAAAATCGCTGAACATTATTTTACTATGATGCAAAAAGCTACACTAAACAGGCTAGATAAAATTAACTTTCCATCACTAGCCTTAATAAATTATTCCATAAAGAGAACCAAATATGAAAAAAATATTGAGTGTGTTAACAATCAGTATTGCACTGACGGCATGTTCTAACCTAAGTGTTGAGAAAACCGAGCCGACTCAAGATCCGATTCGAGAAGGACTTTTCCACAACTGGTTTGCTGCTGAATTTGATAATCACGAGCAGCATTGGCAGGACAATATAGATAAAGAAAAGAATCCGGACTTGCAAGTACATGAACATATTCATCATATTTTTGCGCCTGTCCCCACTCCGGCATTGACGGGTGTGACTTACCATGTAACGCAATATTCCGACGGCGATTCAAGCAAAGTATACCGTCAAAGATTATATCAATTTATTCGGAACGAAGAAAAAGATGTATTGCAACTAAACATATATCGTTTTAAAGATGAGACCAAATACGCGAATGCCCATCTTAATCCAGAAATTTATCAAACACTTTCGACAGATGAAATTACGACTTATCCGGGCTGTGAAGTTTATTGGCAATTCACGGGCACTTACTTTGAAGGTTACATGGGTGAAAATACTTGCAGCATAGTGTCAAAACGTAGTGGCAAAAAAATGTTTTTTAACGATACATTGCGCTTAACAAATGATGATATTTGGATTGCAGATAAAGCTGAAGATGGAGAGGGCAACTATATCTTTGGGAATAAGAAAGGAATTCCCCACATTAATCGAAAAGTTAACTATTTTGTTGGCTGGGGCGGCGTGCGTATCGGGGGAAAAGAGGCACTAGAAGACGCGAAGTGGTATTTTTCTAAAGATTTAAAATTGCATAGTGAAGGACAAATAGTAGCGTTGGTTGACGATAAAACGGGTAATAAATCGGGCTATTCCTTGCAGCTTGCTCTACTTACGTATCAGAACACGACGGACCCTATTTTTAAGTTTGGATTGATTGATGATGCCACCGGTAAAACCATTTCATACATTTGGAGTGACAGAACCAACCCTACTACAGGGATGAATTTACGCTGGATGCAAGCTGGAATGAAGAAGAAACAAGAACGACCTCATTTTGGTTTCTAAACATGAACTTCATTAAAAGTAATTGTTAAATTGTTACTTTACTTTTAAAGTTTAATAAAAACAGTGGATTATAAGTTTATTTTGAATTTATATAAAAATTGATAAAAGTCAAATGCTAGAATTTCATTGTTTTTGTCCGGACAAATTTTATGTAATTATTGTGGCAGGGTTAATAAAGTAATCGAGTGTTATTTTATTGTAATGTACCAAGCTCAAATAAAAATACTAATAAAAAATTAATGGGACATCAACATGACAACATCGTTTAAAACTAACACTATTTGCAATGCTGTAAAGGTCGTCTTAATCGGCCTATCGTGCAGCTTGTCTCAATCCTTACTTGCACAAGAAGCCGGAGCACCTAAGTTAGATGAAACTAACGTTATTGAGCATATTAAAGTGACATCGCGTAATCGCGATGAAACGCTCGATAAAATTCCCATATCTGTTTTATCTTATAGTTCTAAAGAAATCCAAGCGGCAGGTTTAGAAAATATTAATGATATTGCAGCAAATGCAGTTGGTTTTTCTATGGAAAAAACCTTTGGTCGTCAAGCTGATATTCCAGTAATTCGAGGTGTGTCTTGGATCCCCGGTTTTGGTTCACAAAAAGCATCTTACTTTATTGATGGAGTGTACTTTGGTGGTTCCATTCAGAGTCTTCCCTTAGATTTAATTGAACGAGTTGAAGTGGTGAAGGGACCTCAAAGTGCTCTTTACGGGCGAAGAACATTTTCCGGTGCCATCAATTATATTACCAAGCGCCCAAGCGATGAATTCTCCGGGTACGCAAAAGTTGTTTTAGGACAAAATGGTAATCAAGAGTTGTCTGGGGGGATTTCATCTAAGATAAATGATGTTTTTGCTTTTAGGGCTTCCCTTTCCTATGATGATTATGACAGCGAGTTTGAAAATACTAAAGAAGACGGGCCCGGTGTCGGCGGTGAACAAAGTAAGTCTGCCATGTTAGGTTTATATTATACACCCAATAATAGGACTGAAATTGCTCTCAATTACCTTTACAGTGAGACCGATGACGAACATGTTGCATTTCAATTTCAAGATGCCAGTTTTAATAATTGTTTTGAAGATACTCGGGCGTATTACTGTGGGGAAGCGCAGCGGGGTCTGCCTGTTAGTATTGGAGGGATACTTGATAATGCTCAATACGGCTTAAGAACTGAAAGCACCCACCTCAGTTTTTCCCTTAAACATCACTTTGATGTTGGTACGTTAACTTGGCTAAGTGGTCTTAATACTTATGATGCTGAAAACGGTGTCGACCAAACATATGCGGGTAACGAACTGTCGTTTAGTTTCGCAACATTTGGTTTGGCTCCGGCGACGGATTGGCATACATTTAACAGCTCCAAATCAGAAGAATATAGTCACGAAATTCGTTTTAATTCAGAAGCACTGAATGACAAATTAATGTGGGCGGTGGGCGCCTATATATGGCAGGACGAACAAGATCCTGAAGTTGCAAATGCGTTTACTGAAGAATTAGATAATACCGCATTTATGGCCAGTACCACTTACGAATTTACTAATTCGTTTCGGTTGTCGGGGGAAATCCGTCGCTCTAAAGATAAAGTCAACACCGAAGCTTATGATAATTTAATTGCTACCTCAGGGTTTGAAAACACCAAAAATGAATTTAGCAGTACGACTACCCGTTTTATCGCTGAATATGATTTTAGTGACGATACACTATTCTATTTTACTCGAGCAGAGGGGAATAGCCCAGGCCGATTTAACACGGACGCCACCCTACCTGCCGACTTAATAACGGTTAAAGAAGAAAAAATGTTGATGTATGAATTAGGAATTAAATCAACCTTACTCGATGGCGCATTTTACTATTCTGCGGCTATTTACAATATGGATTGGACTAACCAACAGTTCACCGATAGTTTTCAACCCGATTCAGGTGTGTTGCCGGTCTCATATGTTTCGAATGCTGGTGAAACGGAAATTCAAGGGTTTGAATTACAAGGTAAGTTGCTTATTAATGATAACTTCAATATGGATTTTGGCTACTCAAGGACTAACGCGAAATTTGTCGAGTTATTTGACGGCAATCAATGTCGCTTTTTTGCTCCAACTACTTATGGTAGTAACAACACATTGTGCCAAACTGCGGCAGCGCAGCGACAATATGGTAATGCCTCAGGTAATACTCCGCCGCAAGTGCCTAAAAACGAAGCGTTGCTTGCCTTAAATTATGTAGGTACTACAGGCGAAAATGTGGGGTTATTTGGTCGTGTTGACATGACTCATGACTCTAGTCGTTATGCACATATTCATAATTTTATTGAAACCGGTTCAAAAACAACAGTGAATGCCAGATTTGGGGTACAACTTCAAAATTGGACTGTTACTGCTTGGGCTAAAAATCTAATGGATGATGACACCCCTACTTACGTGTTTCGTTATATTGATACACAAAGCTTTTTTCTTGCTGCTAGAGCATTTCCAATTGCTCCTCGAAGAGGTCGAGAATTTGGTGTAACGACTACTTTTACATTCTAGTAATTCACAACAACCCAAAAAATATAAATAAGCGAGCTACAGGCTCGCTTATTTTTTACTAAAGTAAAACGAGAAAAAATATGAATGACCAATATGCCAGACAATTGCCTTGGTTTCAGCGCACCTGTTTAGTTGTATCAGATTTAACTAAAGCATTCGAGGTATATAGTGATCTGCTTGGTTTTTCAATCGCATATACAGGTAAAGACTCGCCAGATGCCTACACCTATGAAATATTTAATATTGATAACAATATTCAAACGAGTTTTGCCACATTAAGTTCGGTTCAACAGCAACGTACCCTTGCGCTTGTTGAAGTTCCTAAGCTTCAAATATATAAAAACGACATTAAAATATCCGCTATTGTTGTGCAAGTTGATGATGTATCTAATATTCTAGCAAAAGCAACAGCATTGTCCTTAACCACAACAAAACCTCGAATACATGAGCCTTTGACGGGGATTGCCGGCAGGGTTGAGGCTTCATTTAATGATTTTGATGGTCATCCGATCGTTATTTATCAACTATTGGGAGTTAATTCGTGAAGCTAATGAAACAATGGACCCTAGCAAGTCGACCGAAAGGTATCGCCTCAGAGAGTGATTTCAGCTTACAAGAGGTACCAATTCCAAACATTATTAACGATGAAGTGCTGTTAAAAACTCAATATCTTGGTTTGGCGCCTGTAATGCTGCGATATATGAATAATGAAACTGACTTTGAACGTCCTATGGAAATTGGTGACGTCATGTTAGGGCGTGGTGTAGGATTAGTTATTGAATCAAAAAATCCAAATTATCAAAAAGGAGACTTAGTTCAATGCAAATTGGGGTGGCGTGAATATGCGGTGATTAATAGTGACCCTTATTATATGGCGTTCAAAATGTCTCACAAAGATCTACCTTGGTCATATGGAATTAGCAGTTTAGCGATGAGTGGCTTTACCGCTCTTATCGGTATGCAAGAAATTACTAACACTAAAGCAACAGACCGAGTATTGGTTTCGGGTGCTGGCGGTGGCGTAGGCAGCCAAGTTGGATTTATTGCAAAATCAATTGGGTGCAGCCAAGTTGTTGGTATTGCAGGAGGTCCTGAAAAATGTAAATTATTAACTGAAAGATTAGGATATGACGTCGCCATTGATTATAAAAATGAAGATGTTGGCGTGCAATTAGATAAGTACTTTCCTGATGGTATTGACGTGTTTTTCGATAATGTTGGGGGTGAGTTACTCGATGATGTAATGGCCCGAATACGTCGCAGAGCTCGCATCGCAGTCTGCGGACGTATTTCTGAATATTTAAAAGATCCGAAGGACTATCATCGTCCTAAAAATTTCTATCGTATTGGCTTGCAAGACGCAAAACTTGAAGGTTTTTTTATATATGACTATATCGACAATTATCGACAATATGAAACAACAATAGCAGCGTGGATAAGGAGTGGAAGTTATCAACCGTTAGAGGATATTTCAAATGGCATAGAGCAAATGCCGATGGCTTTGTTAAGCTTATATCATGGAGGCAATGCGGGTATAAAAATGGTGCAAGTTGCTCACGATGCAGATAAACAGCATCTCACTAAGCAAGGGCAGCCGTCATGATCCATAATATGATTTATAAAGAGTCTTATTATCCTTGGGTAATTGCGAGCATGAGTATGTTCATTGTAACGATTTCCAATGGCTTGATTAATTCAGGCCTGACGGTATTTGATGAATCATTATTAAATGAGTTTGGCTGGAAAATTTCTGAATTGAAATTAAGAGACTCAATTACTTTCTTAGGAACGTCAGTCTTAGTATTGGGTGCCGGGTGGCTTGTTGACAGGATAGGTTTTAAATTATTACTCATGTTTGGCATGCTATTACTAAGCATCTGTTATTACAGCTATAGTTATGTTGATAGTTTGTCTGATATTTACTTGTTACATGTTGGTTTTACTTTAGTCGCATGCAGCGCTGGTAATTTAACCGCAATTGTTGCGTCAGCTAACTGGGTTAAAAAACGCAAAGGATTAGCTATTGGTATGGCCATTGCTGGAACCAGTGTTGGTGGTATATTAATCCCGCCGATGGCTAATTATCTAAATCAAAACTACGGTTGGCGAACAAGTATGCAAATCGAAGCGATTATACCTTTAGTGATGTTTGTGTTAATTTTTCTATTTGTTCGTAATAAGACTAAAAATTCTGTTGAAGTCGAAAATGACCCAGAATTAATGAAAGGTATATCATTTAATAAAGTAATTAAAAGCCCTATATTCTATCTAATTGCCTGTTCAGCTGCTTGTACCTACTTTGCTATTCTGGCTTTGTTTTCTCACATATTCTTATATATGCGCTCGCTTAATTACGAACCGCAAACATCTGCATTAGCTATCAGCACTCTAGCTCTCGCAGCCTTAGCAGGTAAAATCTTGAGTGGTTATTTATCTGACAGTGTCGACACTTATAAGTTGTTCAAAGCCCAGATGGCAATGATGTTGATAGGTTTACTTGGCATTAGTTTTTTGCCCATTGCTATCTGGCTATTTTTACTCGTCGCTGGTTTTTGTTGGGGTAGTTTGCATACATTGTATAACTATATATTAATTACCTTATTTGGTTTAAAAGATGCAGGCAAAATAAATGGCGCAATTAGTTTAGTGGAAGCAATAGGTGGTGGGCTTGGTATTTATTTAGTTGGCTACATTTATGATACATTTGATGGCTATTCAGATGCTTGGTTATGCGTTGTGGTTGTCATGTCGATAGGTGTCATCTTAAGTTGGTCAGTAAAAGTGAGTGACCGTGATCAAGCTCAATTAGTTACAAATAAAAGGTAAAAAAGCACTAGAAAAGAACACATTACTTCGGTTTTTGGATTTCAATAAACTCTATAAGTTCACCATCTGGCCCAATGGAAGTAGCGCTCAAACGCCCGAAGTAGGGCGCTGCTTGTTTTTTACTAGGAGGCGTTAAAAAAGTCAGAGTTGAGGATGATAAGTCGCTGACTTCAAAAGTAACCATTGCAATTCCTGCTGGAAGTTCATCTAGTACGCGGGATAATGATGCAGCATCTATTGGATATTGATCTAGTTCAATTAGAAATTGCTCGTCCAATTGAGCCAAAGATAAATTATGCAATGTGTCTTCTGGTAGGTCATAAGCACGCGATAAAACACCAATACGATAAGGATATGGCCCGCGAACATCAGTCTTAAGTTGTTGTTCGTAAAATAGGGTCGTTGCCGATAAACTTCGGGTACCAGACACCATAATAAAGACGTTATCCACATAACTAGTGGCACTGCCTAAATCAAATTTAGACAAACTGGCGTCTATAATATGGGTGAAATAAAGTAATTCTTGGTTGGGTCCTAGCGCTTGAAAAGCTCTAATGTTTTTTTGATGTGTTAAAAATGTTGGTTCACCTACAATGGTAAATGGACTCAATCTGAGTTTTTTTGCAAGGGCGTCAGGGTCTTGCACGAGTATCTCCGTTGCATTCCACCCCAGTTGTTTCATAGCTTGATGTTGATTTGCATTATCTTGCTCAATAAAGCGCAAATAAACAGGCTTACCACTTTGTGGCTGCATCAGAACATAGTCTGCGCCCGCTGTGTTGCTAGCCCCCCAGCTTTTTGCCAAGGACAGTGAAACCTGCCCTTTTTCTACAGTTTGATAATCCAAATATTTTGCATAAATACGTTCGGTATTATCGACATTTAGCGACAAGATTGTGACAACAATAATTGACTTAAGCATAGATTAATCTTCTTCCAAAAAAGTTGTATGTTAAACAAAATAATAAATTAGCTGATTGAATAAAATAGCTCACAGAATACGGTTACAAACAAAAACGTCACATTTGTAATAAACCACTTTTCAGTTAATTTATCGATAGTACCAAGGCCTGCATTTGCCAAAAATCAAAAAGTATTATTGATGCAAGCTCTATTCCTCCTGTTATTACATAATCTTTGTTACATTATGAACGACTAAATTAAAGGGAATAGTATGAGTGCATTTTTAATCATTCAAGGCAATGTGACAAACTGGAATAAATTTAAAGGCTATACCGCTGTTGTTCCCGATTTAGTCACCAGATTTGGCGGTAAATATATCGCAATGGGAACACCAGAAATACTCGAGGGAGATACTACGCATATGAGTGCGGTAATTTCTCAGTGGCCAACTAAGCGTGCTATCCATGATTTTTGGCATTCAATAGAATATCAACAAACAAAGGTACTCCGAGAAGGAGCTGGAACATTCAACGTGATGATAGTAGAAAGTTTGCCGATAACAAGTAAGGAATAAGATATGTCCATAGCCTATACAGGAATAGCACTGCAGACCCGATGCTTTGCTGTTAATAAACTAAATGTAGCAGATGCTAGAGCTAAAATATTTGAGAATATAAGCAGGGTTTCTAGGCATATAAAAGGAAGTAAAGATTTTGTAGGGTCCAGCGTTAAGCTTGTCGTGTTGCCAGAATATTTTTTGACAAGCTTTCCTATGGGCGAATCTTTATCGGAATGGAAAGAAAAAGGAGCTATATCAGAAACCGGCGCTGAATATGAAAAGCTAGCTGAAATTGCGCAGCAGAATCACATTTATTTGTCGGGAAATGTGTATGAACAAGACAAGCATTTCACTGATTTATATTTCCAAACTTCTTTTATTATTGATCCAAGTGGCAATACTATTTTGCGTTACAGGCGTCTAGTTTCAATGTTTTCGCCTTCGCCACATGATGTCTTAGATGAGTATTTAGATGTATATGGTGAAGATGCTTTATTTCCGGTTGCTAAAACTGAATTAGGTAACCTAGCCTGTGTGGCATCTGAAGAAATATTATATCCTGAAATTAGCAGATGTTTAGCTATGCGTGGGGCTGAAGTGTTACTGCATAGTTCATCCGAAGTAGCATCAAATGAGTTAACGCCTAAAGATATTGCTAAACGAGCGCGCGCCATTGAAAATATGTGCTTCGTGGTATCGGCAAATTCGGCAGGTATAGCAGATATCGATTTTCCCGCAGAGTCCACAGATGGTTTATCTAAATTAGTCGATTTTAAAGGTCGCGTAATGGTGGAAGCTGCAATGGGTGAATCAATGGTAGCTAATGCTGAACTTGATATTGACGCACTAAGGCGATATCGCAATAAACCTGGTATGGGAAATTTACTGTCGAGACAACGTAATGAGCTTTTTGCCAAGACATATAATCAAACAGTGTATCCAGCAAATTCGATGCTTAATAATAATAAATATGCCGTACCTGAACGAAGCCACTTTATGCAAACGCAAATGGACACAATCCTAGCCTTGCGAGGCAAGGGTGTCATTCAATAATGTAGTTAGGATATCAAGGCACAATAAATAATAATGAAGACGCTACCTATTACCAACCCTAGAACGAGTAAATATGATTTTTATTTACCTATTTTCAGTCAACCAGATGTTTCTGAAATTGCCAGCATATTGCGTGTTGGCCAGCAAGATTGGTGGCTCATGGGTTTACACAAACGTATTCAAGTGATGCTGCATTTCGCTGAACAATTAGAACAGCATAAAACAGCCTTAGTTGAAGCATTAGTTAACGATACAGGTCGTTTAAACGAATCAGTTTTAGAAGTAGATGTAACCGTCAACACAATACGACGTTGGTGCAAACAAGCTCCGATACTCTTAGATATGGGGCAACAGAGACCCGCAGAAATACCGTTCATTGAACTACAACAACGCTATTTACCATATTCCTTAGTCGGTGTAATAAGCCCTTGGAATTTTCCGTTATTGTTGTCATTAGTTGACATTATTCCAGCTTTATTAGCAGGTTGCGCTGTGTTACTAAAACCGAGCGAAATAACATCCAGATTCGTATCACCTCTAAACAAGGTTATTGATAGTGTTTCTGCGCTGAAGCAAGTCTTCGCAGTGGTCACGGGGCCCGGAGAAACAGGGCAAGCAGTGATTCAAGGGGTTGATTCCCTATGTTTTACTGGCAGTGTATCAACTGGACGCAAAGTAGGAGAGGCCTGCGCCGCGCGTTTTATTCCTGCGTTTTTAGAACTTGGCGGGAAAGATCCTGCAATTGTATGCGCCGATGCTGACACAGAATTGGCTGCTAAATCCCTCTGTTGGGGCAGTATGGTGAATGCTGGACAGTCTTGTATGTCGCTAGAGCGGGTGTATGTGCACAAAGATATTGCGAATGATTTCTTACTTAAACTGATTGCCAACGTTGAACAACTTAAGCACAACTACCCACAAATCGAAGTAGGGCAGATAGGTCCTATTATTTCAGCCAAACAAGTGAGTATAGTGCGGTCTCAGCTGAGCGACGCTAAAGCCAAAGGTGCTAACATCCTGTGCGGAGGCAATGTCATTGAATTAGGCGGTGGCCACTATTGCCAACCCACAGTGCTAAGCAATGTTAATAAAAACATGAAGGTATTAGTTGAAGAAACATTTGCTGCTATTTTAGTTGTTGTTGTGGTCAATTCTGATGAAGAGGCCGTTCGCTTAGCTAACGATTCAGAATTTGGTTTGTCAGCCGCCGTTTTTAGTCAAAATATAGACAATGCAGAATATATTGCAGATCAGCTAGAAGCGGGCGCTATAAGTATTAATGACGCATCGTTAACCGCATTAGTTCATGAGGCTGAAAAGCAGTCCTTTAAATATTCAGGATTAGGTGGTTCACGCATGGGGGATGAATCGATTCGGCGTTTTATGCGAAAAAAAGCATTTATCCGTAATACAGGTGTACCCTCTCCTTGGTGGTTTACGCCTTAGTTACCGTCTTTTAAGCCGCTATTAATATTTAAAAAATAAAAAAGCTTCTTATATAAATATCCCAAAAATAAAATATAGGTTTGGGGTATTTATATAAGAAGCTTTTTTGTTGCGTTCGAAAAATTTAGATTTAGGTATTTACTGCTATTTTGTCAAACTGGCTCGACGTTGCTTAGACATGTTTTTTAATTTGACTTATTAAGACCAATGCAATTGAAACTAAGACGCTAAATATGATGAAAGCGTTCTGGTAACTACCATAGGTATCATAGATTAAACCTGTCAACCATATCCCTAAACCGCCGCCAAACGCGTCAAGTGTAGTAATCGTGCCTAGTAACTTTCCAGACGCTTTGAGGCCGAAATTATTTATTGCATTAAGTTGAAGTAAAGTGTAGAAACCGCCCCACATAAAACCAATTATACCAACTGATATTAATACGCTGTCTTTATCAATAAATAGCATGGATATTATACCAAGCAACATTATCGCTAGGTTGCCATAGAGTAAGCTTAAACCCTTCACCTTATCGGCAACCAATCCGAACACAAATTTTCCTATTAATGCGGGTATAAACAGAACGCTTAATCCAGCTGTAGCTGCTTGAATATCGAACCCTATGTCAGTTAAATGCAATATTAAATTAGCCTGAAAACCCATGATTGTATAAAAGGTAAACATGGCAATAAAGGCAATAGCCCAAAATGACTTTGTGCGAATCGCTTCACTATATTCCAAGCCATGTTGGGATAAGTCTGCACTGCCTGAGTCGGCAGTTTCAACAAAACCAAAAGGTTTAATATTTATGTTGGTAGGTTTATTGTGTACCAAAAAAAGTGCTAATAAGAATAAGCCGATGGGAATTATTGCAGCTAATTGAAATCCATCGCGCCATGACATGCCATCTGCCATCCAGCCACCAAACAAGGGAGCCAGTACTGCCCCTCCGAGTGACGTTCCTATTACAGCTATACCAATAGCAGTTCCTCTTGATTTTACAAACCAGTTGGATACCAATATAACGGCTACATTGAGGCCTGCTGATAAAAGCACGATGGAAAATAAAGCATGTATTAAATAAAGATGGTAAAGCTCAGTTATATAGCCGTAAGCGAAGTAACCCAAAACTAATGCGATTGAACCTACCATCATTAAAATTTTGACACCAATTTTATCAGTTAAGATACCTATTGCGGGTGCCAAAATAGCAACTAATGCAAACGTAATGAATCCTCTGAGTTTAAGGTCACCTCTAGACCAGTCAGTAAATTCGGCTAAAATTGCGGCATCAAAAGCAGTAATGCCTGTAATTATCATGCCATTCGATACGAGCAGGCAAACCATAGCTATAGAGACGGTAGCCCAGTGCATCCAGTGACCAAATTTACTATGGCTTCTTGTTTTATATTGCGTTTGCATTATTTCTCCAGACGTAGTTGTAAGTGCTAATTGAGTTATGAATAAAGCCAGTTTTTCCTGTCAGCGAATTTAAAACGTAAAACTAACTCGGTTTGGCGGTTGCTCAAACTGCGTTAGTCTTTATCGATGCAACATGAAAAACTCAGTAATCTGTTGTTCTATTTATCATTGGGATAAAGCATTGTTGAAAAACTAAATCGTTTAGCCGGATAAATACTTTGCGATACCAATAAAATGTCTTCAAGGGTTCTGTTGTAATAACGTCTAGTTATTTGCATAGCCGCAGAATTTGCTGGGGCATCAAGGTCAATTGCTAGTGTTTCGGGCAATAAGCAGGCGCTTATTGTTTGTTCAATTTTTCCAATGTTACTGCCGTCTAGTAATTTCACTAACGCATATATTGCGGTTTTTTTATCTTTAAATTCTTCATCAAATCGATCTTTGTGAGGTCGTCTATATATGTGCGAAAAGCAAATAGGTTTTTTATCGTGGGCTTCAAATCTGATACCACCAACATGTATGCAAATATCATCTACATTGATGCCAAGTAAGCAAGCAACCTGATTGTCTACGGTCAATAAATCGCAGACTCTGACATCAAATTTTGTATGTTGACCAAATTGTAATAAATCATTTATTGAGTTTACAAAATGATTGATTTGCTCCGGCATTTCGTTACGTTTGACTAAAGTACCTGAACCTTGTTTGCGCTCCACTAACCCAGAATGCTCAAGGTATCGTAATGCTTCTCTTGCGGTATGGCGGCTAATAGAAAAGTTTTCGCACAATTGTTTTTCGGTAGGCAGTAAACTATCAATTGCATAATCGCCGGATAAAATTTGTGCCATTAATGTTTCGCCAATACTTTGATACTTTGGCATATTGCGTTTTTGCCCTCTATAACGGGGTGGTTTGATTTTAGTCATTTAGCGTGGCCATTTATTTGCAAATTACACTCGAAAAGTTTTGATTAAACTGATATAAATATGTCCGGACAAATCGTAGAATATAGGATTTATTTTATCTTGCCAACGGATCTTTCACTAACTCGACGGTGCCTAATTGACATTGAGCAATTAGTCATCACTGCGGATGACCTAAATAGAGCGGGGCAACATGTATTAGATTGGATAGCTTGTGCCAGCTTAGGTAAAATCTCGGATGTTGGTAATGTGTATGATGCATTCATCGACTTTAATACAATCGAAAATCATCAAAAAACCGATATTCATTTACATCATTGTACTGCGATAGGCGGAAGGAAATGCCAGTGGCTCGATGCAATAAGTTATAACGGCGCACTGGGTAATGTATTGGAAATGGACGACATTCACCGAAGATCTATTTTACACCCAGGTCCGGTAATTATCCCCGCTGCGTTAGCCATGGCTGAACATGTAAGTGCCAGTGTTGACGATTTTCTTAAAGCTGTTATTAAAGGGTATGAAGTGACTATATGGCTAGGCCAAATAATGGGACCAAGTCATTATAAATTCTTCCATAATACATCCACATGTGGTGCCTTAGGAGCGGCTATGGCTGTGTCTTCAATATTGAAGCTTGATTTACAAAAAACGCTCTGGGCCCTGGGTAATGCGGGTAGTAAAACTGGTGGTTTATGGCAAATGAGAAATGAAAATGTGTTAACTAAGCAATGGCATAATTCTGAGTCTGCACGCAGTGGGGCTATGGCAGGTGTGTTGGCAAGTCGTGGCTTAAGTGGCCCTGAATTTATACTAGAAGGACCGCAAGGTATTTTTAATGCAATGTCCAGCGATGCTGTTCGGAACTATAAATATTCCTTAAATAGTGTGGATACTGACACTGAAGAACCTCGAAAGTGGCATATATATGACTGTAGCTTCAAGCCTTGGCCTGCATGTAGGCATGCTCATCCAGCAATTGATGCCATGTTGCATATTATAAATCAGCATAATTTAACTCCTGGTGTTAGTTTGAGTGAGCAAGTAAAGTCAATAAAAGTAGAGGTATACCGAGATGCTCAAGTGTTCTGTGACAACCCCATGCCAGAAACAGAATTACAGGCTAAATTTAGTATTCAACACGCTTTAGCCGCAGTCGTGAAGTGGGGAGACCCTAAATTAGTCCATTATGCTGCCGACGCTTTTAACAACAGTGCAATTGTAGAGCTTAGAGATAAAGTTAGCATTAGTTGCAATGAAATAATACAAAGCCATTATCCACAACACTTTGGCGTGAAATGTACTTTAATACTCAAGCATGAAAAGCCCCGAGTGGTTATTTTGAAAGACACGCTAGGTGATCCGGAACGCCCGTTAACTAAGTTACAGCTTCGTAACAAGGCGTCAATGTTACTGAAGAAAGCGGGGATGAATAGCATAAATATAAAGTCATTATGTGAGTTTGACTGGCTAGCAAATAACGATATTAGCAGTCTAACTCGTTTATTGAGTTTTAAAACTACCGCCAATGAATAATAAGCCAACACTTAGCGCCATTGACTTGCTAGTTAAGCACATAGTTAATACCAAATACCAAGACTTAAGCCCTGTCACTGTTGCTTCCGTAAAGACCTTCGTTCTCGATTCTATTGGTGTGGGCTTAAGTGGTTCTCGGGTTCCCGAACTGCAGCAAGTAAAGCATGCGGTTGCACAATGGGGTAAAGCTAAACAAGCACAAGTTTGGGGATCCGGCGAGTGGTTGCCGGCGTCGTCGGCTGCGCTGATTAATGGTTATCAGATACACAATCAAGAGTGGGATTGTGTACATGAGCCTGCTGTGGTGCATCCTATGGCTGTCATATTGTCGGCGTTGGTTGCCTACGGTCAATTACATAAGATATCCGGCAAACAGCTTATTCTAGGCATTGTTATTGGGGTAGATGTAGCTACCCTTATAGGCCAGTCAGCTTCGTCAGCACTTAAGTTTTTTAGGCCTTCAATATGCGGATGTTTAGGAGCTACCGCTGGTATAAGCGCTATGATGTCGTTACCTAAAAATATAACTGAAAATGCCTTAGGTATTGCGTATAGCCAGTTAAGTGGAACGATGCAAGCACATACAGAGGGCTCTGGGATGTTAGCGATGCAAATTGGACTTAATTCACAAGCTGCTATCCGTGCTATTGATCTGGCTAAAACAGGTTTTGATGGACCTAAAGATATTTTAGAGGGACCGTTTGGGTATTTTGCATTATTTGAAGATGAATTTGATCTAACGCCTCTGTTTTCAAAATTGGGCAATGAGTTTCAAATAGAACTTGTTAGTCATAAACCGTATCCAACGGGAAGGGCTGGACACGCTGTCGTAGATGGCTTATTGACCCTACAGCGAGCGCATAAATTCAGCATAGAGCAAATTAAGCAAATAACAGTGTCAGCTCCGCCTTTGACAAATCGGTTAGTTGGTCGTCCCGTTTTGGATAGCATGACGCCAAGCTATGCAAAACTTTGTAATGGCTACATTGCAGCTACCGCCTTATTGACAGGTAACGTCACTATCCAAGATTTTGACTTGGCTAAGTTGCAAGACCCGAATCGTCTTGAGTTAGCCAACAAGGTCAAAACGCAACTTAATACCTGTACCAATCCTAATGCACTCGCTCCGGTGACAGTTCAAGTGACCCTTAACGCAGGGAATGTGCTTAGTATTGAGTTACCGTATATTTTAGGTAACCCTTTAAAACCGTTTAATAAGCAAGCACAGTTGGCTAAATTTAGAGCCGCTTGCAAGAGCGCTATTTTACCTTTTTCTGATGAGCAAATTGCCGAATTGACAAATCTCATAGACGCGCTTGATACCATCGAAGATATTGGGCAACTCGTGCAACAACTTAGTAATCATTAGGTATTAATAAACATGAATGCAAACTTAGACGAATCAGACCGAGTGCAAGCAGACTATCCCACTTATTATGAGTCTTTCGATTACCATGACATGATGGCGCAATACCCCATTGGACAAAAGTTTACGCAAACTTTTACCGATATGTCCAAGGAAGACCTGCGCAAGTTACAAAACCAGCGGTTTATGCAAGTCATAAAAAGAGCTTGGGAAATTCCTTTCTATCAGCGTATTTGGGGGAGTGCGGATATTCAGCCTGCGGATATTAAGAGTCTTGATGATATTGAGAAACTGCCGATAATCTCGAAAGCCGATATTATGCGAAGTGTTGAAGACTATCCGCCTATCGGTGATTTTCACGGAATGGATAATATTCCACTAGCGCAGAGACCTCCGATTGTGTTTCATACTACCAGCGGCACGACAGGTAAACCGCAACCCTTATTATTTGGTCCTAAAAGTCGTGAAATACAATCATTGTTGGTGGGTCGCTCATATCGATTTATGGGACTAAAGCCGGGTGCAACTATCCAATCTTGTTATGGTCATGGCATGATTAATGGCGGGCATTATATTCGTGAAGCCGTAACTAAGTATACTAATTCATTGTTTTTGTCTGCGGGAACCGGTATTGAAACTCGCTCTGTACAACAAGTTAACTTAATGAAGACCTTTGGCGTAAATGTGTTGGTAGGATTTGTAGATTACATTAAACGCTTAGCTGATGTGGCTAAAGAAGAAGGCATAGAGCCTGGTAAAGATATAAAAATAGATATGATCATTGGTCATCTTGGTATGGAAGGAAGAGAGACGATTGCCAAACTCTGGGGAAATCCGGAGTTGTTTGATTGGTATGGTGTTGGCGATACCGGAACTATAGCTGCTGAGGGGCCCGATCATGATGGCATGCATGTATGGGAGGACGCACATTATCTAGAAATCCTAGACTGTGATACCAATAAAAATGTTAAGCCGGGGGAAATAGGTAATATGGTTGTTACTTGTTTGTATAAAGATGATGTATATCCAATTATTCGATTTAACACCCACGATATTAGTCAAGAGTTGCTGGGCGAAAATAAAATGCGATTGCCCTTTAAACGTATAAAAGGCTTTATGGGTCGTTCTGATGGCATGGTTAAATTACGTGGTATAAACATATATCCTCAAGGTGTTGGTCCAATGCTTCAAGAACGCACTGAATTCTTGGGTGAGTTTGTGTGTGAAGCCATACGAGACGATAAGGGGCGTGACGACATGATTGTTTATGCTGAAATCAATGCAACTGATCAAGAAAGACTAAGCTTAGTCGATGTTTATGAATCATTACTAAAGCATAAAATAGGTATTGCCGTGTTCGTAAAACTGGTTGCAGAAGGTGAATTAACAGCAATGACACAAGTTGATATTCGTCAAAAACCCATCCGCCTAATAGATAACAGATTTACATGATTGATTTATCTTTACTTGAGCTTGATCTAACTTCGCAAATTGTCTTGGTTAAGTCGGGGCAAATTGACGCATCAGACATTGTTGATCAACAATTAGCATGGATAAATAAAATTAATCCATCTATTAACGCGTTTATTTCCGTTATGCCTAGCAACCATCAACATGCCGATATAAAAACAAGTAAACTCGCTGGTTTAAGTGTTGGGATAAAAGATAATATCGATGTAAAGGGCTTTGCGACGACAGCGGGTCTGGCGACAAGAGTCGGCAAAATGCCAACGCAGGATGCTTTTGTTACGCAAAGTCTTAGACAAGCAGGAGCAATTTTTATTGGTAAGCTAAACATGCATGAAGGTGCACTGGGTGCGACTAATGAAAACCAGTATTTTGGAAATTGTATTAATCCACATAAAGCTGGATTTACCCCAGGCGGTTCATCTGGCGGCTCAGGTGCTGCAGTTGCAAGCGGCATGTGTTCTATCGCTCTTGGCACGGACACCATGGGCTCGGTCAGAATACCAGCATCCTATTGCGGTGTATTTGGATTTAAACCGAGTCACGGCTTGGTAAGCAATAGAGGGAGCGTCACTTGCAGCAGAATAATGGACAATATTGGACTTTTGGCTCGTTCAGCAAATGACTTAGCATTATGTATGTCGCTGATTAGTGCGTATGACCGTTTAGACGTATTTAGCGATCCTGATATGTTTTTAAGGCCGATGTCTGCGATCAATAATAAGACCATAATGGTGCCCGATAATTTGGCTGAATTAGGGATTGATGATGATATTATCGAGGATTTCGAGCAGAATTTATTGGTATTTCGGGATTTAGGCTATCAGTTAAACACCTTTTCATTTGATAATTACGACTTTGCGGCGGCCCGTCGCGCGGGTTTGCTTATTTGTGAAGCTGATATGCGGATTGAACATGCAGATGACTGGGTTAATAATCACGATAAATTTTCGCCATATATGCAGGCGATGTTAGGCTTTATTGAAAGCAAAAGTTCAATTGATATTATGGCAAGTGAACGTGTGCTTGAGAAGGCGGTTCTTTTTGCCAGAGGATTATTTGAGCATGGTGACTATTTGTTATTACCAACTGCCCCTCAGCGAGCCTTCTCTTTTGATAGCTGCGCTCCGAGCAATCAGGCTGACTTAACCAGTTTTGCTAATCAAGCTGGATTACCTGCAGTATCCATTCCTATGTTGACAAAGCATATTTTACCTGCCGGTATGCAAATTATTGGACCTAAAAAGAGTGATAATAGGTTGTTGCAAATGGCACAAGACTGGCAACAAGCGAGTAAATTTAGATATAAACTTCCGGCAAATTTAAAACCATAATTTACCAAATCGAATAATTGACACTTATCAATGTGAGCTTCTACACGACAGTTTATTCTGCCTTTGAAAACAATGATTCAAAATATTGTTACTTAACTCAGAAATAAAAAGCGTTGCTAAGGTCAAGATATGTCGTTTTTAGAAATGTATGAATTACCTATATTAAGGTGGCTGCACATAGTCGCCATGGTTTACTGGTTAGGTGGCGAATGGGGCGTTTTTCAAACCTCATTTAACGTCATTAACCACAAGTTGCCTATGGACGAAAGACGCAGGCACATGGAAACCGCTCATAGAATCGATATTCTAGCAAGAACCGGGATTATTATGCTATTGCCCTTAGGTTTGCACATGGGGCATATCTGGGGAGTTCAACCACTCGGAGGCGCCTGGCTAGTAGGCATGTGGATCCTATTTGCCGTATGGTTGGCTCTGTGCTGGTCCGCTTTTATATATAGGGAGACTGACCGAGGCATTCTGCTAACCAAAATTGACGAATACGTTCGCTTTCTCGTAATACCTGCGGTGCTTTTAACCAGTGCTTATTCACTATATGGCGACGGTCCTTTGAGTGCCGAAACAGGACAAAAATGGTTTTCAATTAAAATGTTTTTGTATGGTACGACCCTAATGATTGGACTTAAACTAAGATTTATTATGCGTGAATGGACAATTTTGTTTCGACAGCTCACCCAACCAGGTGAGCATAGCGATATAGAAGCGACGTTAGAAAAATCCATAAAACTGGGTCGTGGTTTAGCTTATGTTTACTGGGTAACTATATTAACCGTTGCTTTTTTTGGTGCAGTAAAGCCTCTTTAATAGTTGTCCTTACGACCTTAGGGGCAAAACCTAGGGTTTAGCATGTTTACTTCTGTTCCGCTTAACTGATTTTTTCAGGGGTTAGATCCATGTGATACTGGAACCGGTCTGGATGATACCTAGCATGCAAATAGTCGACTAAATTTTCGTCTTTATCGTATGAACGCCTGATTAAGCAAAGTAAAGGAAAACCGAGCTCCACCCCGAGTTCGTTAGCAACTTCAATAGTGGCTGCTTGCGCGCTCAACACTTGCTTAACGTGCTTGATTTCAATTCCGTTCATACGGAATATTTCCAGTCGCGTGATAGTTTCGAGTGTATTCTTCTCTTTGTGTTTATTAAGACCTTTGCTCCAACTTGTATAATATCCGAAAGGCTCGTTATCTCGGCTTCTGACCCTCGTCATTTTTAATAAGGTGTCATTGCTTTTGAGTTTAAACTCGTTAGCAATGGCAGTCGGCGGTCTAAGTTCACAAACATCTAGTACTTTCGCTTCTGAGTGTTTACCCATGAACTCTAGTTCCTGCAGCATACCTACAAGTGGCGCTTTCACAGGCTTAGGTGCATAGGTATGAGTCACATGTGTGCCCTTTGCACGTCTTCGTGCGACTAAACCCTCTGAGGCAAGTTCGTCTAATGCTCGTTTCGCTGTAATTCTAGACACATTAAATGCATTTGAAAGTTGCAACTCGGTGGGTAACTGCATGCCGTCTTGCAGTGTGCCATTTGAGATATTCTGTTTAAGTAAGCTGTAGAGCTGATAATAGAGCGGCGTTGGCGAAGCATCGCTGAGCTTAGCATTGGTCAAAAAACTAAATTGATTATATACCATTATATAATGATTTCACTCCTGCGGTGAATAATAAAGTTAAATGATATAGGAATGAAACAAAAGGTGGTAGTAAAAGGTTTGTTTATATAAGAAATGCTAATTTTGGATTTTTATAGAAGCAAACGTAGTTGATTTTGGTTTGCTAAATATCAAATTATTGATACTGGTTGCAACTATTTCGACCTTAAAAGGTGACTTAAAGTTCTATTGATAGTACATTATATTTAAATAGTGCTTTTATTAGCTTTACTGATGATTAGGAAATTAAAATGACCACTCAGCTTAACATCTCGACTAACTCTATTCATCAAGCCTTATTAGACGTGTTAGGAGAAAAAAACTATCTCACTGATGAGCATTCACGCAGTTTGTTTGCACAAGATGTCTTTACTAAAGACAAGCTGGCATTAGGTGTAGCGAGACCCATTAATAAAGAAGTGTTATCTAGTATTTTGAAAATTGCGCATGAACATTCAATTACGGTTGTGCCGCGCGGCGGTGGCATGTCATATACCAGTGGCTATGTGCCGGTTAAGGATAATACGTTGATCATCGACATGGGTTGCATGGATAAAGTGATCGAAGTTAATCAGCAAGACATGTATGTCACTGTAGAATGTGGTTGTACGTGGAAAAAGTTACATGAATCTTTAAAAGGTAGCGGATTACGCACACCGTTTTGGGGTACATTGTCGGGAAGCATAGCCACAATAGGTGGCGGTTTATCACAAAACTCGGTGTTTTGGGGAACCGGACAATATGGAACGGCAGCAGATTCGGTAATAGGATTAGAAGTCGTTTTGGCCGATGGTAGTATTGTCAAAACGGGGGCGGGTGCGCAAATAAATAGTAGTCCTTTCTTTCGACATTATGGACCAGATTTAACTGGTTTATTTACTTGCGATGCAGGCGCACTGGGATTTAAAGCTCATGCAACCTTGCGACTTATTCCAGAATTACCAGCAAAAGGATTTCTTGCGTTTGACTTTAAAACTGCAAATGATTCACTTAATGCGATGTCAGAGATTTCTCGTCAAGGATTGGCTATGGAGTGTTTCGGTTTCGATCCATTTTTACAAAGCCAGCGCTTAAAGCGAGAAAGTTTAAGCAAAGATGTAAAAGCCTTGGGTGCTGTAATGAAGTCATCAGGCTCTCTTTTGGGTGCGCTCAAAGACGGGGCCAAAGTCGTTATAGCTGGTCGCGGTTATATGAAAGATGTTGCGTTTTCAGTGCAAATTATTGTAGAAGATCGTATTCCTGCGGCAGTATCTGCGCGGCTGGAGGAAATACGTGAGATTGCGAAAAAGTTTGAGGGTCGTGAAATAGAAAATAGTATTCCAAAAATCACACGTTCGAATCCATTTGGCCCAGTAAATAATATGTTAGGTCCTGAGGGCGAAAGATGGGTGCCAAGTCATGGCTTATTCCCTCATTCTAAAATTAAACAGGCGTATGCGGCAACAGAGGCGGTATTTGAGGAGCATAAAGAAGCAATTACTCAGTATGGTATCGGAACAGGTTACTTGTTTGCTGTGGTATCGACTAATTGTTTTGTACTCGAACCCGTGTTCTTTTGGCCAGATGCATATACTGAAATTCATCAGACATACGTAGAATCTGCACATCTGGAAAAACTAAAGCGTTTTGATCAGAATTTAGAAGCACGTCAAGCTGTGCATAATATTCGAGCTGACTTAGGTGAATTATATAAAGATTTAGGTGGAGTACATCTACAAATTGGCAAAACTTATCAATATAAAGAAGGCTTAGAGCCGAACTCTTACAAGCTAGTGCAGGCAATTAAAAACGCGCTTGATCCCGACGGTCGAGTTAATCCTAAATCGTTAGGCTTGGAGTAATCCCTTGCGTCAAAAAGCTTATATTAATTTAGCATATGAACCACTCGGTGGTGCAGCAATAGAATGGCAAATCCATTACTATAGTAAAGGTCAAGGGCCGGATGTAGTGCTTTTACACCCATCTCCGCTATCGGGTGATTTTATGTCGCCGATTATGGATTTACTCGCCGATGATTGCAGAGTCATTGCTTGGGACACGCCTGGATATGGACAATCTGATTCTCTGCCCTATTCGAATGAGGATTTAAGTGGGTATGTTGAAGCGTTGCATCAATTTATTGTTGCTTTGGATTTAAAAAATCCGCTAATTTATGGTTCAGCAACGGGGGCACAGGTTGGTATAGAGTACGCTAAAACTTACCCTCAAGGTCTCTGTGGTTTGCTGCTTGAAAATGCAGCTTGGTTTACTGACGAGGAACGCACTCAACTTTTAACTGAGTACTTTCCGACCATAACTGCGCGAGATGATGGAAGCCATTTGTCAGCAGTATGGCAGATGGTCAGTCAGTTATATCACTATTTTCCGTGGTTCGATACTTCTGACTCCGCTAGAGTTAATTCAGCGCATATACCGGCTGAGATAAAACAAAAGACACTCATGGCATATTTTACTGCGGGTGATAAATATGATCTAGCGTATCGTGCTGCGTTCATGAATGAAAAGCCAGAAAAATTGAGACAAGTCTGTGTTCCTACGCACATATTGAGATGGGAGTCTGGCTTATTAAAGAAATATGTCGATAGGCTTGATGATGCCAATCTACCTAGCAATATCGTAATGCAGTTTGCGGGGGCAGGTATCGAAAATAGATTCAGACAACTAAAAGCATCGGTAGTTGAATTGCTCAGTAATGCTGAATAATAAGATGCCAAAAACGCTATTTGAAAAAATTTGGCAACAACATGTGGTTAAAAATCTTGAGAGTGATAGTGCGCTAATCTATATAGACAGAGTGTTTCTTCATGAACGAACAGGATCTATTGCACTAAAAAGTCTCGAAGCGGATGGCCGTAAAGTTGTGAATCCTGAGCAGGTTTTTTGCACCATGGATCATATCGTTGACACCTTCATTGGTCGGGATGACAGCACATTAATGCCAAGTGGCACTGATTTTATTGTCGCTACCCGAGAAGCATGCGCTAAAGCATCTATTCAGTTATTTGATATTAGCCATCCGCATCAAGGTATTGTGCATGTAATATCGCCGGAACTTGGAATTGTTCAACCAGGGTGCACACTAGTTTGTCCGGATAGTCATACATGTTCACAAGGAGCACTAGGAGCACTTAGTTGGGGAATTGGTTCTAGCGAGGCAGAACACGTCCTTGCCACAAAAACCTTAAGGGTAATCAAACCAAAAACAATGAGAGTGGAATTTGTTGGTACGCTTTCAAAAGCCGTTTCGGCTAAAGATATGATGTTGCACCTAATCGGTAAATACGGTGCGTCAGGTGGTGCGGGATATGTGGTTGAGTTTTGTGGTGTTGCAGTTGAAAATCTATGTGTAGAAGCGCGACTCACTTTATGCAATATGGTGGTCGAGTTTTCTGCCTTCTCTGGCTTAATTGCGCCAGACGCTAAGGTCATTGAGTACTTAGAGGGACGACCATATGCGCCTAAGGGAAAAGAATGGGAGAGGGCAATTGACTATTGGCGAAGCCTGTATTCCGATCATCAAGCCACATATGACAAAGTGATTACTCTTGATTGTTCGTTAATTATGCCGACAATAACCTGGGGCACCAGCCCACAACATACTTGTCCAATTAATGGTCATGTTCCACCCGTTAAATACAATGCTGACGGCACACCCGACCAAGGCTATGTCCGCGCCATGGAATATATGCAAGTCAGTCCAAATACACGGTTGATTGATTTACAAATAGACGCCGCATTTATTGGTTCTTGTACGAATAGTAGGATAAGTGATTTAAGAATAGCAGCACAAATTCTTCGAGGTCGCAAAGTTGCACCTGGTGTCAAGGCTATTTGCGTGCCAGGCTCTACTTTAGTCAAAAAACAAGCGGAGCTAGAAGGGATTGATAAAATTTTAATTGAAGCTGGTTTTGAATGGCGTGAAGCCGGTTGTTCAATGTGTTTTTATGCTGGTGGTGAAAGTTTTGGATACAGACAAAGAGTTGTTTCTAGTACAAATCGTAATTTTGAAAGTAGGCAAGGGCCAGAAACACGTTCACATCTGGCAAGTCCAGCGACCGTTGCTGCTTCTGCTATTGCTGGACGCTTAGCTGATCCTAGAGAATATATGTAATGGATAAGTTCATTAAACATTCAGGCGTCGCAGCAGGGCTGATGCAGTCGAATATTGACACTGACATTATTATTCCCTCACGCGAAATGAAACGAGTATCTAAGTTAGGACTTGGAGAGGGTCTATTCGCGAATAGACGTTACACGTTACCTGGTAGTAGAGAAATAAATTCAGACTTTGTACTCAACAAACCAGAATATGCGAATACGAGTATTCTTTTATCCGGGGATAACTTTGGCTGCGGCTCTTCAAGAGAACACGCGGTTTGGGCATTAAAAGAATATGGTATTCGGGCAATTATTGCGCAAGGCTTCGGCTCTATATTTTATAATAATTGTATCCGTAATGGATTGTTGCCCTTAGTTTTATTGCAAACACAAATTGTTAGGTTAGAGCAATTGGTTGCCACCAATCCTCAAACTAATCGAATATGCATTGATTTAAAAATGCAAAAAGTTTACTCGATGAATGCCGATGATTTTGATTTTTATATAAAACCGGTACATAAGAAAATGCTTCTGTTAGGCCTCGATGCGATCGAAGCTACCATGCAACTAGGTAAAGAAATCGATAATTTTCAAAAGCAATATATAGACACTTATACGTGGTTAAATTAATCCTATCATTTGAAAGGCCGAATTTCTAAAGCACCATATTTTATGTACCATTTTTACTGCTGCATGGCATTATCTAGTCTCTGATTATACCTAAATCTATCAGGCTATTTATTTGGGCTTGGTCAAAACCTGCTTTTTGTAATGTCCTGATTGAGTTTCCCTTATCTTTGGGAATGTCATTGCGGAGCGCAAACCGCTCATTATTCATTTCTAAAGGTAAAGCGGGCAATTTGGTTTTTCGACCATCGGATAATGTGACAGCGAGCAAGCCCCCTGCGTTCAGATGCGGGTCATCGAACAAATCGGAAGGCTTATTGATAGGAGCAAAAGGTAATCCAGACTCCTCTAGTTTAGCCATAAGTGCAGACTTACTAATACCGCTAAAAAGTTGATTAATAGCAGGTAAAATCCGGTCTCGCTGAGTCACCCTGCCATTATTCTCAGCTAAACTTTGGTCTTTCGCAAATTCTATAAAACCAAAGGTTTCACAAAATATTCGCCATTGTGTATCACTTACAACGCCTATAAACAGTTGTTCGTTATCTGCACAGCTGAATATATCGTAGATTGCCCAAGCTGAGCGGCGCACTGACATGGGTTGCAGCGCTTCGCCGGTTATCGCTTGCTGCGCCATATGTTGGCCTACCAAAAATGCGGTAGTTTCATACAATGCGCTGGTTACTTTTTTACCTAAACCGGTTCGATGGCGTTCTTCTAATGCTGCTAAAACACCTATAGCACCAAACATCCCTCCAGTAATATCAATTACTGATGAACCAGCACGCATAGGTTTGTTGGGTAAACCGGTCATGTAAGCAAGACCACCCATCATTTGTGTAACTTCATCTAAAGCAGTGCGATGTTCATATGGACCACTTAAAAATCCTTTTAGTGAGCAATAAATAAGTTTAGGGTTAAGTAAAGATAGTTTTTTATAACCTAATCCTATTTTATCCATAGCTCCGGGCCGAAAATTTTCTAAAACGACGTCTGCATTCTTTATTAATGATAAAGCAACCTCCAAGCCTACTGATGATTTAATGTCCAATGAAAGACTATTTTTATTGCGGTTATACATGGAAAAGTAACCCGCTCCCGAGCCTTTTAAATGTCGAGTGTTATCACCTTTTAAAGGCTCAATTTTAATAACTTCGGCACCTAAATCGGCTAAAATTAAACCAGCTGCTGGGCCCATAACCATATGCGTAAATTCAACGACTTTGATACCGGCTAAGGGTAAATTCTTTACTGATGTCATGGTGCAATTGTTCCTTTTTTTGACTGCTTAAATTTATCAAAGATACTAAAATCTGATTGATTATTATGATTAGCTTAAGTATGATATAACAATATAACAATATACTTTATTTTGGCAAGCAGCATTTTGTTAAATATCAATTTGAAGCAAAACGCATGTGATAATGTTTGGCTGTATTTTAAAACAGTAGAATGGAATAAAAAGATGGCAAATTTTGATATAGAGATCAGTGAAGTGGGTCCTAGAGACGGCTTACAGAGTATTACTGCCATCATGTCGACTAAAGACAAGTTGGCATGGCTAGACGCACTAGTTGCTGCTGGTGTGCCTGAAATTGAGGTTGGTTCGTTCGTACCAAAATCTATTTTGCCACAATTGGCAGACACACACGAACTCGTTGAACATCTGTGTGATGTACCAAGCTTATCAATAGCGGTATTGGTGCCTAATTTACGTGGTGCGCAAAACGCATTGAAAACGAGGCCGACTAAAATAAGTATTCCATTATCTGCTAGCGAAACGCATAGTTTACTCAACGTAAAACGTGACCACGCACAAATGCTCAAAGAGATTGCATTGATAGCAAAGCTGATAAGGTCAGAACCAGTTTGTCATCGGCCAAAATTTGAAGGTGGTTTAGCTACCGCTTTTGGCTGTGCACTCGAAGGTAATATTAGCGAGGATAAAGTGGTATCTTTGGCGGCTGCTCTGATGGAAGCAGGTTGCGATGAGGTTGGATTGTCAGATACCACTGGCTATGCAAATCCTACCCAAGTGCAAAGACTCATTAAAAAGGTATGGGACGCGATAGGCAAAGAAAATCTGACTGGAATTCATCTACATAATACCCGTGGACAAGGCCTAGCTAACGCATTTGCTGCGATTGAAACAGGTATTACTACTATAGATTCCTCAATGGGTGGCTTAGGGGGTTGTCCTGCAGCACCTGGTGCAAGTGGGAATATTGTTACCGAAGATTTAGTATTTATGTTGGAAGCTATGGGTCTTCGGACCGGTATTAATTTTGATAAATTATTTGAAGCTAGGGAGATTTTAGCTAAAGCATTACCTAATGAATATCTATACGGATTTACGCCAAAGGCCGGATTACCGAAAGGTTTTAAAGCGTTTTTTTAACTAAGGACTAATATGTCTCGTATCGCAACAAAAAATACCAATGATCTGCCAATAGAAGTCCAAGAGGTAATTAAAGTGAGTGCTCAACTCATGGGATTTACCTCAAACGATGCTCTAATTATGGCTCATAAACCACGGACCCTGAGTGCATTTTTAGGATTAGTACAAGTCATTTATCAATCAGGCACTTTACCAAAAAGCATAAAAAAATTAGTTGGAATAATGACTAGCGCGGCAAGTGGATGTGAGTACTGTCATGCTCATACTAGCCTGAGTGCACTAAATAATGGAGAGGATGAAAATAAAATTGCGGCTATTTGGGAATACCAGACAAATCCGCTGTTTAGTGATGCAGAGCGTGCTGCACTGGAGGTTGCTCGGAATGCTGCTCTGGTGCCTAATGCGGTCACAGATCAAGACTTTGTCGATCTCGCTTTACATTATAATGACGAACAAATTGTAGAATTAGTTAGCGTTATTTCATTATTTGGATTTTTAACTCGGTGGAATGCTACGTTTAAAACTGATATTGAGGTTTTGCCTCAACAAGCGTTAGATCAAATTCAAGCGTTAGCAGAAATATAGGAGGATAAATTGTGCGTTTTATAAACTTAGATCATTCACCCTATGCCGCTAGGGTAAAAATTCAAATAATGCATAAGCAAGCACCAATCGACATAATAGCGCCTCCCTTAAGCTTAAAAACGCCTGAATTTTTGGCTAAGTTTCCGCTTGGAAAAATTCCCTTACTAGCACTAGATAATGGTGACTATTTACCAGAGTCTATCGCCATAATGGAATACATTGAAGATAGTTATCCTGAGGTTGTCTGCCGCCCTAAAAACGCTATCGGAAAGGCCAAAATGCGAGTGATGATGGCATATACCGATACACATCTAGGTCCAGCCCTATTACCTTTTTTTAAAGCATTATTAATACCAGATTTCGAATTTAATAAACAAGCTCAATTTAAAATACTGTGCCAAACACTGGAGAAATTTGATCGTTGGCTCTATCAAAATAACAGTCAAAACGACCAGTTTTATAAAGCGAATATCGATTTGGGGGATATGACACTAGTGCCCATAATTTGGTACGTCAATGCTGTGGTTCCTTTATTTTATAAGGGCGATGCGTTTACAAATCTTAAGTATTTAAACCAGTGGTCAGAATGGGTAAATAGGAATGAGGCAGTGACAACTGTTATTGAAGCAATGGATAAGGCATTCAATGCCTTTATAAAATCTATATAAGAGGTAATAAATGAAAATTAACAGACAAGTCACGCTTAAATTTACACCAGAAGCTGAGCCGACAGTTGACAACTTTGCACTGGTTGAGACGTCAATACCACAATTAACGCCAGGAAAAGTGTTATGTAAGACCCAGTATTTATCACTTGACCCTTATATGCGAAGCCAAATGGCAGGCAGACATATGTCTGGGTCGATTAGTCCAGGAGATGTATTACGCGGCGAAACTGTCAGCATTGTGGTTGAATCTACAATCGCTGAATATAAAGTAGGGGATGTCGTCAGATGCTTTGGCGGATGGCAGCAGTATTCAGTGCATTGTACTAGTCAACTGACAAAAGTTAGCGACAATATGCAACCCGTTTCTTACGCACTTTCAGTATTAGGTATGCCTGGTTTGACCGCGTATGCAGGATTAATCTGGCAAGCGCGACCTAAGGCGGGAGATATCGTAGTTATTCCTGCTGCGACGGGTGCAGTAGGTGCTACCGCTGGCCAGTTGGCAAAAAATTATGGCTGTAAAGTCATTGGTATCGCCGGAACTGACGAAAAATGTGCTTATGCAAAAAGCCAGTTAGGATACGATGAATGTATCAATCGAAGAACAGAAAATTTAGCTGAGCGATTAGATGCATTATGTCCTGATGGTATTAATATTTATTTCGATTTAGTGGGAGGTGAAATGCTTAATATTGTCTCCGAACGTTTAGCCGTAAATGCGCGGGTAATATTGTGTGGTCTCATGGCTGAATATAATCAAAAAAATAGGATTGGAGGTCCGCCTCCTGGTTTTTGGATAAGAGCAAGAGCGACTGTTTATGGTCTGGTAGTCTATGATTTTGAGCACCGTCGTGATGAATTTATTGATGTTTGTTTACCTTTAGTAAAAGCAGGTAAATTAAAAATGCAGGAAGATATAGCTGATGGCTTAGATAAAGCACCTGAGGCATTTTGTCGTTTAATGCAGGGATCTAATATGGGCAAGGTGATAGTTAAAGTGAGTTAAACAAAGGATAATAAAGACTCGTTTTGAAGACTTTTACCCTGATAGAGATAAACGCCACCAGTAGGCTAATATATGGTGGCTTTTTTAACAAATGAAATGTAATTTATGCGTCATATTAGACGAGGCTGTAACGAATTCTGTGTAACTGCCATTAGTTAATATGCTTCTCGAGGCGGTGCCCGAATTCGATAATAAACCGAACCATCGCCTGACGCCAGTTATGGATCGGCATCGTCCATTTCTTAGATGCCTCTGTTATCGCTAAATACACCATTTTCTTAGCGGAGTAGTCACTTGGGAAGAGCTTGCGCTTTTTAAGCGCTTTTCGAATAACGCTATTTAAAGATTCAATGGCATTCATGGTGTAAATCGCTTTTCGAATATCATGTGGGTAATTGAATATAGTGTTTAGATTCTGCCAATGGGTTCGCTACGATTTACTTATTTGTGGATATTGCGCGTCCCAGGCTTCGGCGAAACGGGCTAACTCTAACAACGCTTCCTCTTCTGTGTTTGAGCGATAAATCAGCTTTAAATCACGGATAACCGGTTTGTATTCTTTCCATGAACGTATCTAAATGAATTACGCACCATGTGGACAATGCACAATTGAATATGAGTTTCTGGGAACACTGCGTTAATAGCGTCAGGGATACAGATTTATTGTTGACGCGCTTGTCTTGACGGATTTTTACCACGATATAAGGGTTGGTGATATGTCTGCGCCATACCACTCATCCCAGGCTTGGACGATTTAGCCGGTACTCATGCCTTGTGCATACAACCACAATATTTTCTCATCCATTGGGGTAAACCGTGATTGGTTTTTTTTGACTAACTTGGGTTCAAATGAGCCATCGCTATCACGGGGTGTCTCAAGTTCAAACTCGCCATCTTCAGTTTTTATGCTCTTGGCTGCTTCCTTTGCGAAAGCTTCAAGTTCTTTTTTGCTAAATTGCATTTGCTTATCCTTTTAACTCTTTCTAGAGTAATTCATGATAAGCAGTTACACAAAATCTGTTACACCCTCTTTTAGACAGCTGCTTTGAATAGATTCAATAAGCTAAGGTAATTAAAATCTATACTATTCGTTTAGAAAGGCTTTACTATACCTACAACAGCTTCTAGGGATAACACTATCCAAATAGTTATTACCCAAGGACGCACAAGGTTCAAGCTTTTTACCATTTTATTATCGTCTTCTACTGTTTGTATGTTGTTTAATAATTTACTGTAAGTATTAATAAAATCTTTCAGATTAATTCTAATCATTAACCCACAAAATACTAAAAAACCAAAACCAATAAGCTTAATCAATATCCAATGTGAACCTTCCATCCGATTTGTCTGAAATGCGTATATGCAAGAACCAATAATTGCTGCTATTACCGCGCAACGAAAGTAAAAATCAATTTTCGTAAGTAAAGGAACAAAACTAGCATGGTGTTTAAAATGTAAAATTAACACAAGACTTAACCAAATTGGGCCTAATAATACTATCGCTATAAGCAGCCATGTTGGGTGTTCAATGCCCATATAATGACTAAGTAAGCCTCCTACAGTGAGCATTAAACTCATACATATTCGAGGGATTAAATCACATCCCAACATTATTTTAGCGGCTAATAATCGAGAATCCGTTGGCAAACTTGAGTCGACGACAAACTTGCTAGAATAAAACACACCGACATCTCCGCCCAACCAATAACAAAATAATATAATATGAATAAAAAGCGTAAGTTCATAAATTGACATGTGTTTTACCTAAATTGTTGATATATAAAGTACACGATTGTTTACACACAGTAATCGAGTGCTTGACTTTGTTTAAAGATATAATAATATGACATTATAATTATAATCATACTTTATGCAAATTAATATATAGATTTAGTTAAATCAACCGTGTGAGAGAAAATATGCAACCAACAATTAAACAAACTTATCTAAGCGCAACAATAGCTACTATTTTGGCTGTAAGCGCAGCACCTAGCTTTTCACAAACAGCGCCACAACAAGCTGATACTGAAGAGCGTAAAGGACTTGAGGTTATTACTGTTACCACGCAGCGAAGAGCACAGTCAATTCAAACCGTGGCCGTTGCCGTAACCGCATTAGACGCTGACGCATTGGAAGCTAAACAAGTGACCAATGTATTAGATTTGCAATATCAAATTCCGAATATTAGCTTAGCGACCAATACTGGTACGTCGAGTGGCGCACGCATATTTTTGCGAGGTGTAGGTGAAGATGAGTCTCGTGTTACTGCTGATCCTGCTGTAGGTGTGTATGTCGATGGTGTTTATGTTGGTCGCCAAGTTGGCGCATTATTTGATTTAGTTGATTTAGCCCGAATTGAGGTGTTAAGGGGCCCTCAAGGAACATTATACGGAAGAAACTCTAATGGTGGTGCGATAAAACTGGTTAGTAAATCACCAGACCTAGAAGAAAATTACAATGTAGCGCAATTAAGCATAGGTAGCGATAACCTAGTAAACGCACGCTACACAGGTAACTTTGCGGTATCTGAAAACACGGGTATTCGCGCCACTGCATTAAGTAAGAATCGAGACGGTTTCCACACATTAAATCCCAACGGTGATTTTGCTGGTATGGCGGGAACCAATATAGGTAAAAAAGATACATTGGCATTTAGAGTCAGCGTATTACATCAATTTAGTAACGATTGGAAAATGAATTTAGCGGTAGATTATACCCAAGACGATTCTGATCCTGCACCAGATAGTGTGATGCCCGGCCGCGACGCTGACAATAATATATTTACTATTGAACCTTTAGGTGATGCCGTCTGCAGCACCGCGACACCGAGTAACTTTTTAGGTATGGGCTGTTTTACTGACTATAGAAGTGAAGTAAAAACCCAAGGTTTAACCCTAAATGTTAAAGGTGTTATTGGTGATTACGATATTGAATTCTTAACTGGTATTCGTAATATGGAAGATGACTTATCCAGCCGTATTGGCTTCCCTTATATTCAACAAACTGATCAAGACCAATTAAGTCAAGAGGTCACCTTATCTTCAAACTATAGCGAGAATTTCAATTTTGTTGCAGGTCTGTACTACTTTGAAGAAGACGTATCATTAGACTCTATATTTGTATTTCCATTTGAGGTTGCTGTTAAAACAGACGCTATTGCTGCATTTTTCCAAAGTGATTATGTAATGGATACATTAACCCTGACTACCGGGATTCGTTTTACGCGAGAATCTAAAGATCTAGACGCACTTGCGGTATCCAATGGAATTACTCGCGTTGAATCAAGAGATTTCAATAACAGTACCTACACTATTGCGCTTAAAAATCGATTCACTAAAGACATAATGGGTTATGCGTCTTATGCAACAGGGTTTAAGAGTGGAGGTTGGTCGCCAGATTGTTTTGCTGCGCCTGCATGCTTTTTACCAGTAGATGAAGAGGAGCTAGATACACTCGAATTTGGAATAAAAAGTGATTGGTTAGACAATACATTACGCTTAAATATGGCTTACTTTTTTAATAGCTATGATAATCTTCAGATAGCGTCATCGGTACCTGGTTTAGGCTTTACGCGTTTTAATGTCGATGAAACTGAAATTAACGGGTTCGAAGTTGAAGCCTTATACAAGGCAAGTGACAATATTGTCATTAATTTCACTTTAGGCACACTTGATGCAAAGTATAAAAAATTGACATCAGATCAAGCTGGTGGCTTAACTAATAATGGCTCAACACCATCATGTAATGGCGTTGTAAGTATTAATTGTGCTTTGGGATTAGAACTTAAAAATGCACCTGAATACAAGGCTACATTTGGCTTGGCTCATAATGTTAATTTAAGCAATGGCGAACTTACAAGTCGAATTGATTTCTCGATAGAAAGTGATTCGTGGAACTTGGTCGCAAATGCACCGGAGAGCGCATTGACTAGTGTTGGCACAATAATTAATGCTCGCGTTGCCTACGAACCTAATGATGAAAGTTGGCAAGTTGCTGCTTGGGTTAAAAACTTATCGGATCAAGAATATGCCAGAGCGTCTACAGCTAATTCGTTTAGCCAATATGCTGCAGATCCTATGACATGGGGTGTTGATTTTGTATTTAGGTTTTAAGAGTGTATTGTGAGTAAATCGCTGCCGGCGGTGAAACGTGCGTTTGTAGATGGAGAATTTGGCCAGATTCATTACAGAATAGCTGGCCAAATATCTTCTCTACCCGCTATTGTGTGTCTGCATATGGTATCTAAATCGAGCCGTTTATTTGATAATGTAATGCCATTACTTGCACAAAGTCGCTTAGTGATTGCAATAGATTTCCCTGGTTATGGGGAATCTAGTCCGCCGCCAGACGAAAGTTTAGCAACTATAGATAATTATGCGCTTGCAGTATGGCAAGTACTGGACAGTTTGCAGATTAATTATGTTGACTTTATTGGCTATCACACAGGGGCTATGGTGTCGGTTTGTGCTAGTCATTACCACCCTCATAAAGTGTCAAAAGTAATAAATATTTCAGCACCCGTATTTACTGAACAGGAAGTTATTAATTTTTGTACGGCATATTCACCAATTTTACTTGATGAAGCGGGTTCGCGATTCCGTATCATGTGGGAGCGGATTATTGAAAATCGTGGCCCCGGCATGACGTTACAAATGTGTGCACGTTCTTTGGCTGAAAATTTGCGTGGTGGAGATGTTTATGAATGGGGGCACATGGCCGCGTTTCATTATGCAAAAGAGTACATAGAGCAAGTACAAATACTCGAGTCTCCGTTGATTATTATGAATTTAAACGACGATCTACATGAGCATAGTAAACGAATAGATACTTACATCCGACTTGGCTTTAGAAAAGACTATGTGTGCTGGGGTACCGGATTTTTGGATGCATTTACGCAAGAAGTTTCAGATGAAATGTTGATGCTTTTAAACACCGACATTAAATCACTGTAAGCCGATGAAAAACTCATTACATAGCCTTATGCCTGATGTTCTGGCGCATGCTGGAGTATGGAAAGGGACTTACCGACATATCGATATTCAAGGTAACACGTTGGATTTACATAAAAGCAACGTGACATGTATATTCCCTCAACAAGGTCCTGTTGTATATATTCAAAAAAACGTATTTTCTTGGGATGACGGAAAGGAATACAAAGTGAGCTTTGATGGTATTATTAAGAATAATAGAATCTATTGGGACACACCAACTTTTAAAGGTTATGGGTGGGTTGCTAGTCCGAATATATTTTTGTTGGAATTAGAACGCAAGGATGAGCCAGGTGCTTGGTTCTATGAAAGCATAGTCATGGGGGCTGACCAAAAACATCGAGCTCGAACATGGCACTGGTTCAAAGGTGGAGTTTGCTATAAACGTACTTTGTGCGATGAAACCTTATGCGATGAAATCTAATTTATCAAAATTTGCGTGAAACATTGGTCTCATTTTACGTATCAATGACCCACTAGTTCTATCCATTCTCCAGCAATACCTTTAAGTAATATGATTTTTTTACCCGGATAGTATTCATTATCAGTGGTCACCACTGGTATTGTAAATCGTTTCGCAACGTCGTCTATATTATCCACTAAGCATGTCACCATAGCGATGCCAGATGGTAATGAACCTGAGTTATTAATAATTACTTGTGCCTGCGGTACTTGATCTATTTCAAATAAACATTTGCCGTTTAGTTGCAAAGTAGCAACCTTGTATTGATGCGCAATATCCTTTTGCCATGCTCGATTGAGTACCGTTACTTTGGTCTCAAATTTTAGGCCTTCTTTAGTTTGGTTTATGTCTTGATAAAAAGCCAAACTTGCGTCTCTGTCGGGAGTGCATAAAACGGGGATAAACAGCCCAGACGTTTTTGCCGTTGTCATCGGAAGTTCAAAAGGTGGAACTGGCCGGTCAACTTGTGTCATATAACTTACTTCGTTCGCAGGACCTATAGTTTGCATGGCCTTAATTGCATCGCTAACTTGCAAATAGGCAGGCTCACCGATGATTTCAAACTGTGTGGTATCGATGTCTTTGCGCAACTCATCTACATCACCGACATTGGTTTCTAGTGCCATCCAGCCTTGCGTTTTGAGTGGCTTATGGGCTTTGCTTTTGGGGTCTTCTACTAGACGCAACCACGCTTGACCATCCGCAGATGCCAAGACCTGAGTATTGCTATTAACAAGTTTTGGGGTATTCCAACATTCAATTTGAGCAGCATCTAAAATACCAGAGCTTACTAATGAATAACCTAGACCGGATCGGTAAGCATGACTAACTTTATTGATATTGCTACATAATAGTGTGGCTCCAACAATGGGCCCTAATTGTCGTTGATTCATTATTTTCTCATTATTTTAATACTTTTGACGTAATATTGATAAATCGCAATTTGCACTGGATGTTATTAAGCGATACTTTATCTTATATTACTTACTCGTCACATTATAAGTTGATGATAAATGTCAAAAATCAGCCTTATCTGCAAAGATAACATTGCCTATTTAGTATTGAACAGGGCAGAAAAACACAATGCTCTGACGCAAAGTATGTGGCAACAAATAGCGGAGGCTTGCGATAAGCTTGTGCAAGAAATTAAACCGCGTGTACTTATTATAGAAAGCACTAGTAATAAAGCGTTCAGTGCAGGTGCAGATATACAAGAGTTGCAAATGTTTTTAAACACGCCAACTAAGCTTCAAGAAAACAATCAGTCAGTAAAACAAGCTCAACAAAAGATTACTGAACTACCTTTTGCTACTATCGCAAAAATTAATGGTCTTTGTTTTGGTGGCGGATTGGGTATTGCGATGGCTTGTGATTTTAGACTGGCAACACCGCAATCGTGTTTTGCTATTACTCCTGCCAAACTAGGTTTAGTTTATAGCATTGAAGACACACGCCGACTGATCAACCTAATTGGATATGCAAAAGCTAAAGAAATGCTTTATTCAGGCAAAAAAATCATGGCAGATGTTGCAATGCAGTGGGGTTTGCTAAGCGATTTGGTTGAAGCTAACAACCTCGACGAAGAAGTTGATAAATTAGTCACTAATTTATGCGCGGCTAGCAGATATTCGATTGCAGCAGTCAAGCAGACAATAGAATACGTGGTAGATGGCTCTGCAAAAAAAGAGACCAGTATACGAGAATTATTTGATAAAGCATTTGTAGGTGATGACTTTAAGGAAGGTGCTCAGGCCTTTTTACAAAAACGCCTAGCCAAGTTTGATTAGTATGCCAACTTTATCTCATTTAGGTTTTACGCCTTGTTTGCAGCAAACAGGATTTTCAGCACTGGCAGGTCCGTTTTTCGAAAAACTAGACGCAACTCCGATCATTCGCGCCTTTAGTGTTCAATCCACACATTTAAACCCTGAGGGTGTGGTCCATGGCGGGGCATTATTAACCTTCGCCGATTACATTATTTACCGGGCTATTGGCGATGAAATTGGTCACCACATCAAATTTGCTACAATTAATCTAAACAGCAATTTTACTGCTGCAGCTAAGGCCTCAGATGACGTTTTCGGCCACGCAAGTATTATACGTAAAACTAAAAGTGTTATTTTTGCCGAAGGGAAAATTTTCACTGATAAGCAAACAATAATGCAAGCGAGTGGAATTTGGAAAATCATTGGGGGAAATTGATATTTCTCAAGGCAGCGTATAACAGTGGGCGTAATCTAAGAACTGTCATAAATCACCTTAATATTGTCTAAGAGAATTAAAAATGAATATGAATAATATCTTATGCGCAGTACTGGCCGGACTTTGTATCAGTAGTTCAGCTGCGGCGCAAACTGTGCTCGATCTTAATACCCCAGAAGGTGCTGATATGGCCATGCGTAAAATACAATGTTCTAGCGTAGATGGTGAACCTGTATTTTATTGGTGGAAAGGCAAAGTATTTTCGCGCAGACAGGGGGAAGTGGATCAAAATATCTTCAATGTAGAAGGAATGAATGTTCGACATTGCGAAACGGTTGATGGCGGTAAACAAGGTAAGACTTATCGTTTAATCACAAGAGAAATTTTACTATACACTGATAAAGAAACTGGCGAACCTCTTACAACATGGACAAATCCTTTTACCAATGAGGAAGTTAATGTTATTCATGTGCAAAATGATCCTGTTAATCAGCCTGCACGATTCCCCAGAGACAAACAGGGTAATGCCCATCCATGGACACAATCATTCTCTGCGGAGCAACGAAACGGTAATTGGTGGATGACGTTCCCCATGCCACTTTTTTATCATAATGTGCTAGGTGGAGATTATCAAAAACAAGTAGGAGGAGTTTATCATGCCACTGAAATGTTTAATTTTTCTGGTGATATTGAAAGTCTGGTTAGCGCTGAAACTAATACCGCTGATGTGCATATAGGCTGGGTTCGTCTATCAGATTGGTTACCTTGGATGATGATGAGCGGGCGTGAGGGATTGGTTTATATCCATACCGCAGGACGCAAGGTTAATGGCTTTGATGACATGGGACAAATTGTTAAAGATTATATCAATAAATATGCTCCTTTATACAAGACGCCGCCGCCACTTGATGATACTCGGGAAAATGAAACCAGTTGGACTGAGTACAAAAAAGAAGTCGAAGGCGAGGACTTTAAACGTCAAAGGGCTAAGTAGTGTTTAGCTACAATGATTGAAAAACAAAAAGTCAGCAGCCTTATACTGCTGACTTTTTAGATATATAAGTTCACTAGTTTGCGCGAAAAGCAGCCAAAATATCGGTAGCAGAAGCATTCCATACATCTTGCGCCATGACATACTCAAGCACCTCTTCTAACGCCTTGATTCGATGCGGTTGTCCTAGTAACCAAGGATGAATATTAATCGCTAGTATCCGTCCACCTTGCTTTTGAGCTTCATGTAATAAAAAGTCACAGGCATCTTTCATTTGCTCGACATAAGACGCTTCAGAATGCAGATTGTTTACAAGGATGAATGTATCTTCCAATTCAGTAGACAAAGGCATCGCCCACAGCGCTTTAGATTGAGTATAAAATTCATATGGCATGTCGTCGTTTACCCAATCACAAAAATAATCAATACCATTCGCAGCGAGTATATCAGGCGTGTTTTCGCTTTCGTTTCTAGCTGGGCTTATCCAGCCAGTAACCTTCTGGTCACTGAGCGTTCTTAGTTCGTCTAGTGCTTGGATAATGACTGCACTTTCCTGCTCCTTGTCTTGACCGCCGAAGTGCAGAGCATCCATGTGCATACCATGACAAAGTATTTCGTCGCCACGTTCTCTGATATTTTCTAGCAAGTATGGGGTTCGCCTCGCTAGCTCAGTATTCATGGCGAATGTAGGGGTAACATTGTATTTATCAAAGGCCTTAAAAAAGCGATAAATACCCACTCTATTGCCGTAGTCACGCAAACTATAATGACGTAAATCTGGGTATGGCATCGTCATACCGCCGGGTACGGAAAATGGAACACCTTTTTGATCAAGAGGAAAAAATTGTAACGGTACGTTGACCCAAACTGCTAATTTTTTGCTTCCAGGCCAAGTAACGGCTTTGCGGTCTGATAACATCGACCATTTATAGCGGTCATGATCCATGCCATATTTCCGCTGAGGGTAGACCAAATGCGACTTATCTAAGGCCATTAGGTACTCCTACTTTTTTTAACTCAATGTCGGTGAGTGCATCGTTAAAATAGTGTTCAATATAGTATTGTGCAATTTCGCGTCCTGTGGTTATCCAAACATCAGGATGACTAGTAATGTAGTCAAGTGCCTCTTCATAAGCCTTCATTCGATGGGGGCAGGCGACCTGATAATTATGTGTCGGTATACACATGGTAGTTCCAGATTCACCTCCTTCGCTATATAAGCGATCAAAGTTGTTTTTTAACATTTGCCCATATCGACGAGGTTCGACTTTATTCACAACATATGCAATTGTGTCATTCATTTCTAATGAATAAGGAATTGAAACGAATTTTTTAGCGTTACGCGTGTGAATAGGTGTAGGTTGATCATCGTGGAATAAATCACATGTATAAAACCCCCCTTCATCACCAAAGAGCTCAGTGCCGACTTCGGCAAACAAATCCAATGAATGCTCTGAATGAGAAAGTGCTGGGGCGAGATAGCCAGCACACTTTTGTTCGGTATGTTTGTAAATGGTTTCCATAGCGTCTTTAATCATTTCTTTTTCTTGTTGCTCAGACATACCATAGGTATACCGAGTATTGTATATACCGTGGCTGAAAAACTCCCAGTTACGTTCTTTACACAACTGAATAATTTCGGGGTGATGCTCACAAAGAGCGGTCGACAAGCTAATAGAACCCCGGATATTATATTTATCTAGCAAGTCCATTTGGCGCTGATGACCTACACGGTTACCGTAATCTCGAATGCTATACCCTTGGGTAGCTGGATAGGGTTGTGGCCAAGCTTTACGGCTAGGATTAAGAGGTGGATTTAGCTCATAAAACTCAATATTAGGTGCCACCCAAAAGGCTAGTTTTTTGCCGCCGGGCCAACGGAGCTTTAGACGATTTTGGTATGGCCAATAGTCGTAAAAACCTGGATCATTTTTCATTGATTTACCTTTTAACTAAATTATTTAGCTTGCTGATTTAACCAGTCCATCACTTCTTTTAATTCTAGTACGTCAGCGTATTTTAATGACAAATCAGTAAGGTTAGCGTAGTGATAGCTTTCATGCTTATCAGCCACACATTCCTCTGGCACAATAGTGCGGTATCCTCGGGATAGTGAATCAACAGCGGTTGCTCTTATACAACCAGAAGTCGAGCCGCCTGTAATTATCACTGTATCTACTTTGTGCCAGACCAATAGTGACTGCAATTGTGTTTCAAAAAATGCAGAGGGCATTTTTTTTAAAAAAACAGCATCACGACTTCTATTTATCTCTAAACGGTCGTCAAATTCACTACGCCTCGAATTAAATTGAATATTTTGTAGTGAATCTGGTGTGTTGGTTCGTGTTCCCCAAATACCTGCATCTTGAGCATTTTCCATATAGGCAACATGTGTCCATACTACTGGCCAAGAAAGCGCACGAAACATTTTGGCTAACTCATTTGTGTATTCCATTTGCTTAGGATGAGTTTCGTAAGCAGTATTGAATTCTCCTACCATGGTGTAGGCTTTTTGTGGGTCTACATTTACTAAAACGGCTTTATTGCCAAATCCAAAACGTTTGCGTGCTGGATTGTTTTTTACTTCGTAGTAAATTTCTTTCGCGGTTTTTGTCGTGACTTCCATAACTTTCCTTGGGCAAAATTGACAATTATCATGGGCTTTTATGTTAATAATCGCAACACTACTTGACATCAATTTAAATCTTACAAATGAAATTAACTAGTAACGTCCTATTGATATAACAATTATATTTATAACCTAAATAGTATCTAGTTAGCAAGCCTAGTTTAGGTTAATTTCTGAATATCTGAATTAGCATAATAAGAGTAGAAAATGAAACATAGAACTATTCGCGGAACCATTTTATATACGAGTAAAAAAAGCGATCGCTTTGATCAGGAAAGGGGTAGGGAACTTTTTACCATTACGACGCAATTTGATGGCGTTAAAGTACTACATGCCCATTGTGAAATTGACGATGAACCAAATGTCGTCCGTGATGTGGTTCAAGCAATGAATACTGATTCGAGTCCAATAGACTGCAGTGTGCGCATAACCGTTGGTGATAAATACGAAGGTACGGGATGGATTAGGTTTACCGATAAATTTGTTGAATGTGAAACTCATAATCAACGAGATGGTCGCATTAATCAGCGCATAGAATTAGACCAAAAAGTAAAATGGTTGCAGTCTCATCCGATTGTAGGGGATGCACTTTTAATGAAGTTATATGACTTAAAGCAAGGGCCAGGAAAGACCTTTTTCCCTAATATATATTTGACTTCACCAGACCATCGAGGTGCAACTGGACCACTATTATTTAAAACGGGTTTTGGCATTCAGTATGTGGGGGAAGAAATTATTACCATTAAAGCAGGCACTTTTACCGCGAGGCATTTTCAAGTGGTTGATACAGCAGGTAATTTACCCGAGGAGCATCCGCCATATAATTTATGGTGCACAGCCGATGACGACTATTTGTTATTAAAAGCAGGTGTGGACGGCTATATGCAGACTCACTATGAGTTAGTCGACTTTGAAATACTAGGGGATAACTAATGAGCGTGTCTAAAACTTTACCGTCATGGAATGTACTTACCAAGCACGCTGTTTTCCCCGAAGGTAATCATGACGAAATAGCGCGACTTAATTTTTTGACTCACCTAAATGTGCACCTAAGTGCAAAAATATTGCCAGGCGTGCGAAGCGTCTATGAAGGAAAGGTGAAACCAACGTTTATAACAGAAAATGGTCGTGAGCCCGAATCGCGGCATGAAATTCGTAAAGCGATGCTAAATAATAGCTATTTTCAGATGTGGAGTGCATTACGCCGTAATACTATGGAAATGCGCCATCAAGCAGCTCGGTCACAAGTACTTAGGCAAATCGAAAATTTAGTTGATAAAGTGTCAGCATTAAACAAAGAATCAGATATGCTTGAACTTGATGAAAGTATTGAAGTGCCTGAAAATGTCAGTTCGGTTGATATTCATTGTCAACCAGGATGCTACTATACAGAATATTTTAAAGATGACGTTACCGTTGCTGCGAGCTACGATATTGGCTTGTTTGTTACGACCGCGGGCATGCTTGGAGCGCTGAGTGATGGAGGTGGGCAAGCCATCGGTAAGTGGTTAGCAGAAACAAACAAAGACTTTGCACCCAAGCGTATTTTGGATATTGGCTGCACTGTTGGCCATAATGCTGTGCCGCTAGCACAAGCATTTCCAGAAGCTGAAGTAATTGCTATTGACGTAGCTCGCCCTAGCCTGCGATATGCTCATGCTAGAGCGAAGTCTTTGGGTATAAATAATATCCGTTTTGTGCAAGCCAACGCTGAGAACTTAACTAAATATAGCGATGAGTCATTTGATTTAGTTACTACCTCCATGTTCTTGCATGAGACCTCACACATTGCGATGCCCAAAATTCTGAAAACGATTAATAGAGTGCTTAAACCTGGTGGTTTGATGTTGCATTTAGAACAACCACAATATGAAGGCATGGACTTGTATCAGCAGTTTATTCGAGATTGGGATTCGTATTATAACAATGAACCTTACTGGGGCCCGATGCACGACATTGATCTAAAGGCGATGTTTGATAAATGTGGTTTTAAGGGCGAGGAACTTTTTGATATTGGTTTAGTTTCATTAGTCGATGAAAAAATATTCGGAAAACCAGTCAAAGGTGATGAAGCCGAAGACTATGGCAGAGCGCCTATTTGGAATGCTTATGGTTTGTGGAAAAAATAGAAATTTAAGGATCAAAAATGAAAGAAATTAACAAAATCGATCTAGCAGGCATCAAAGCCAAAGGTCAGCGTCCGTATTTTTTGAAGAACAAACAAACGGAACAAGTAATGTCTATTGTCATGTCTTTGTCTATGGAACTGTCGGTTGCCCGAGAAAGGACTGCAACCCTCGAATGTTTATTAGAAGATAAAGGAATACTGACGCGTGCAGAGATTGAAAAATACCAGCCCAATGCACAAGAGGTGTCGAAACGCAGCAACGATACACAAGCGTTTTTAGCGGGTATTTTACGCGTGCTTCAGCAAGATAAAGAAGAAATAATGGGCAATGATCCAACGATGGAAGAAGCACAAGAAATATTAACCCAAAAAGAAGAGTAGGCTCCGCGTTTATTAGTTAATTAAGTCTCGGTGTTTTTTGCAAAACATCGGGACTTTTTTACTCTAGGTTTAATCTGTAATTAAAACTTATATCTTGCGGTTACACCAAACTGGCGACCACGAGGCATAAAGACCATGTGCGCACGTGCAAAAAACCTATAATCACCCGGATCTACATAGCGAAAAATATTACCAGCGGTATCGTCATCAAATAAATTTCTTGCCCATAGAGTTATTTCATATTGATCATTTTGAATACCAGCACGTAAATTAATTTTGAAGCTACTCCCAGTTTCTTGCAAGTTTTGCAACTGTCCAAATCTAGAAGAGGCGTATACACCATCTATCTTCAGCTGTGCGCGCCAATTCCCGCTGTCGCCTAGGGGGGCATTGTATAATGCACTAACCACTCCCGTATTTTCTGATACTCGGGGAATCTTAAAGCCGACAAGACTGTCACTTCCAAGGATCGAAGCTTGAGTAGGATCAGTGCCTTCGGTAATGTCAGTCTTTGATAGGGCATAAGAGCTTTTTAAGACTAAGTGGTCCGTGAGTTCGTAAGAGACTGAGGCTTCAAAACCTTTAATGGAAGACTTTCCTACGTTTTGAACTACTGTGACTTGCGCTTGCTGGGGTGTACCCTCGCGCAGAACAACTACTTGACTTAATTGTTGGTCCGTTAAATCTAATGTATAAGCTGCAAAATTATATAAGCCTTTGTTATTCGCAAAGGATGATTTCACACCTGCTTCATATTGAATAACAACTTCTTCGTCAAAACTAGACAAAGCGGCTTCATCCGGATCGTTTTGATCGACACCCGCATTAAACCCACCTGCTTTGTGCCCTCGCGCTAGGTTAGCATAGAACAGTGTATCTTCTGAATATTGATATGCTGCTGTTAACCGATAGTCTGCCCCGTTAAAGATTTCGGATAGGTCTTCGCCCGTAGGTCCAGCAGACGTAGTTAAGGTACTGACTTCCTCTTTATAAAAGCCAATCTCAGCGGTCACTCTAAATTTATCAGTAAATGTATATTCGGCCAAACCAAAAATTTTCATTTCTTCGTTTTCTGTATTTCCATCAAAGCCAAGAGCAGCTTCGTTAATATCGCGATCAATGGTTTCTAGTTTTTCAATATATAAGAACACACCACCTAAAATATTTAAATGATCATTGACCTCACCGTTAATTCTAAGTTCATGAGAAAAGTAATCGCGCTCGCTTTTGTCGTCTGTCACCCAGACGGATGGAAAGGAACCAAATGAATTTCCTACTATGACTTCAGAATAACTTTGATTGGTAATGGTTCTAGTTTTCTCTGATGTATAACCCCATAACCACTGCAAATCATAGTTATCAGACAGTAGATACTTAGCATCACCCGTTAAACGTCTTACTTCCCTGTCCAGACCTGCCCTAAAATCCCATGCCGCAGGCACTCCTCCGAAGAAGGTTGTTGTAGTATCGCCAGTATTCAGTGACGTGGTTATATTAACTGTATTAGGCACCGATACCTCGCCACAAAAATAAGAACGTGTTACCTGAGGGCATTTAGTGCCGCCACCGGCAGCGCTGTTGTTAAATGTTGAATCATATAAAAAACCGGCAAATTGACCGTCTTCATCATTTGAATAATAGCCTCTTACATTAAACTCTAATTCATCAGTAGGAGTAATGTTTAGCGCGCCATGTATTGCAGTTGTGCTTTCTTCACCTACTTTTCTAGCGCCCTCAGTATTGGCACTAATGTTGTCATATTCGCCATTATAATTGTAAATTCTGCCACCAATAGTGGCTCGAACAACATCAGAAAGTGAACCAGAAATGCTTCCGGTAATATCTTGATGACCAAATTGCCCCATAGTCAAGGACAGGTTTCCACTAAGTTCATCAGTAGGCTTTTTAGTAACATAATTAATTACCCCACCATATGTCGAACGACCATAGAGTGCTGACTGTGGCCCTTTTAATATTTCTACTCTTTGTACATTATCGAGAATGGAAGAAATAATACCTGTTCGAACAAACACGCCGTCGATAAACAAGCCAACTGGTTGCGGTGTTTCCGGCTGTATATTTGATATTCCGCGAATAACAGGGCGTTCGCTACTTCTTCCAAAGTCACCATTTATTTGCAGCCCAGGCGTTAAATCTGCAATGTCTCTCGCGTCCACTATGCCAGAGTCTTGGATATCTTTTGCGCTTAGTGCAGAAATAGAAAGGGGAGTCTCTTGTAAGAATTCTTCTTTTTTGCGGCCAGTGACGACTATTTTTTCAATTTTATCTTTGGCGCTGCTATCGGTTGAAGCTTCTTGTGCAACAACGGAAGCAGAACTTGATATTAAACCAAAACTAATGGCTAGTGCCATTTTATTTTTCAATACATTCATATGGTTACCTTGATTTTTTATTTTTCTATACAAATCACAGCCATTTTGCAAATAAACTAGCACTGGAACGCAATTATAGGTTTGACATATGTCAATTTCGTAGATTTGAAATTTAGGTGTAATTAACTCCATGAATATTATGCATATTTATAGTGGGAAGATAGCTTGCGGATTTAAAAAGCTAATTTTTTATCGCTAATGACAAATATCAAATACCAGTCATTAACATCAACTCGATTTTACAATATTTTGTTATGTTAATTGGCATCACAATTTCCATTTTTTAATCATAGACAACAATAAATTAGCAATACGTTTATTAATCTAAAGGAAGCTTTATGTCGCAATTATTATTACGAGAAACATTTCCCTTACTGGCTCGACACGAAGGTATTTGGGAGGGAAATTACAGACACATTGATGTAAATGGTAATCAAATAGATGAGCACAAGTCTAAGTTGGTATGTCGCATACCCGAAGATAAGCCTAACATTTACCATCAAACTAACCACTACACTTGGAACAACGGTGATAGTGAAATCCGAGATTTTATTGGAGAAGCACATGAAGATAAATTAATTTTTGACAATGACATTATTGTCGGATGGGCAGCTGAAGTCACTCTCGATGAGAATCGCAGAACCATGATGTTACATTGGACCCGAGTGGGTGAGCCAAACACATATTTGTATGAAATGATTCAGCTATCTGATTGTGGTGAATATCGTTCTCGCGTATGGCAGTGGCTAGATGGTGGAAAAACAATTAAACGCACATTAATTGATGAGCAACGCGTGTCGAACGATTGGCGAGGCATTAAATTAAAATCGCAGTAATTGCTATTTATCAATTAGCTGCGTAACAAAGAGTAACAAGGATTGACATTACAATCGTCTATATTTAAATTTGTCCGGACAAATTATTAAGAGGTATGCAGACCATGACTACAATCGTCGTATTATTTAACTTAAAAGCAGATGTTGATAAGTCCATTTACGAGGCTTGGGCGAAGCAAACGGATATTCCAATCGCGGGTAGTTTATCTTCTGTAGATATATTTGAAGTGCTAAAGGCGGAAAGCCTATTAATGAGTGACGCAAGCTCACCTTATCAGTATATAGAACTTTTAAAAGTTAATGATATGGAGCAGTTTGGAAAAGACGTTAGTAGCCAAACTATGCAGCAAGTAGCGGCACAATTCCAAGAGTTTGCTGACAATCCTTTGTTCATCATTACATCAAACATCTAAGAGGCTCACAATGGCACTTTATGTCGAACTAAAGGGTAAGGTAGCAGTAATCACTGGGGCTGGGCGGAAATCTGGTCTAGGTGAAGCAATGGCTAAACGCCTCGCTGAAGAGGGCTGCAAGGTAGTAATTACCGATATTGGTTGCTCGGGGGGTGAACACTCGCCAGCCGATGCAATAGGTAGCAGCCACGAAATGCAAGAAATTGTGGATGAAATTATTTCTGCTGGCGGTGAAGCTGCATCATTTAGGTGCAATGTATTAAATGCAGAAGAAGTAAAAGCTGCAGTCGATTTTAGTGTTAAAAAATTTGGTCGTCTCGACATTTGGATAAATAACGCTGGTATTGGTTATCTCATGAAACCTATTTTAGAAATGGATGTGGCTGAGTGGGATGCAGTCTTGGGAGTTAATTTAAGAGGAGCTTTTCTCGGTATTAAATATGCAGCCCAGCAGATGGTTGCGCAAGGCCAGGGCGGTAAAATTATTAATATTGGATCGCAAGCATCGAAGTCTGCTTTTGCCCATGCATCTGCGTATACCACGTCTAAACATGGCATGAACGGACTTACCCGAGTCGCCGCTCTAGAATTTGGCCCACATAAAATTAACGTGAATGAAATTTGTCCGAACCATGTCACTACCGGTTTAGGTGCTTGGCAAAATCAGCATTTTTCTGAAGTTACAGGCAAAGGTTACGACCAATATATGCAAGATATGCGCGAGCGAATACCACTAGGTCGTCCTGGAAAACAAGAAGACATTGCAAAAGCGTGCGCGTTTTTATGTTCTGACCAAGCTATTTATATAACAGGTGAGTGCATGAATGTATCTGGCGGTGAAGAGTACCACTAGTTATTTTTTTATAATTAAATTTTAATCAGAGAAACAAACATGATCCATAGCTATCAATGGCCAGAAAAAAAACGCTTAGCCATGTCAATTGTAATTAATGTTGAAGAAGGTTCTGAGTACAGCATTAAGGAAGGAGATAGGGGCATGGAGCCTCTAGATGAACTGCAAGTTTATTTAAAGAAACCTATGCGAAATTACGGCAATGAATCTAATTATCAATATGGCATTAACGAAGGTGCACCAAGAATAATCAAGTTGTTGGATGAATACAACATACCAGCCACTTGGACGGCAGCAGCATTAAGTTTAGAAAGAGCCCCTCACATTGCACAAGCGATAAAACGCAGACAAGATGAAACTTGCTCCCATGGCTATCGTTGGATTTTCCAATATCATATGGATGAAACTGAAGAACGTCAATTTATTCGAGACGCAGTAAGTAGTATAAAAAAAACCACTGGTAAACGGCCATCAGGATGGTTGTCACGTTATTTATTAACTGAAAATACCCGTCGACTTCTGCAAGAAGAGGGTTTTTTATACCATATGGACGATTACAGTTCGGATGCGCCTTTTTGGGCTGCTGTGAACGGCTCCGATGATCCAATGGTCATTGTTCCTTATGCTTTAGACTCCAATGATATGAAGATGTGGGTAGCTCCTTCCTTAACACCCAATGACTGGCTTGAATACGCTAAAGCGACCTTTGACATCCTATGGGCCGAAGGTCTTGAACAACCACGTATGATGAGTTTGGGTTTGCATTTGCGTATTATAGGTCGCCCAGGCCGCATCGGTGCACTTAAACAATTTTTAGAATATGTGAGCAGCAAGGAGGGTGTTTGGTTTGCCACGCGTGAACAAATAGCGCATCACTTTAAAGACAATGTGTCTTTAAAAAATGCCAATATATTATCTTCTACTCAAAATTCTAAGGTAAGCAAATGAGCCGTTTAATCCGCTCCCTTCTGTTTGTGCCGGGTTCGCGGCCTGAACGTTTTGAAAAAGCACTTAATGCCGGTGCAGATATGATATGTATTGATTTGGAAGATGCTGTCTTAGCCCAATATAAATCAACTGCGAGACAATCGGTTATTCAGTTTTTACAAGGTATTAATGAACAACGTAAAGAACAAGTTTGCGTGAGGGTAAACCCCATTAACACCTCTCTTGGGCAAGATGATTTGACCGCATTAGCAAGAGTCCAACCTGCTGCTATTATGCTTGCCAAATGTGAAGATGCTGCCCAAGTAAAAACCGCAAAGCACGAATTAAATTCGCCCAATACGTATATTATTCCGCTCGTTGAGACACTACAGGGGCTAAACAATGCAGTTGCTATCGCTAGTGCTGATAAATGCGTCAAAGAAATAATGTTTGGCGGCGCAGACATGGCTTCAGAATTGTGCTGTGAGTTTAGTTATGAGCCTTTATTATTTGTCCGCAGTCAATTGGTAATCGCAGCTGCCACAGCTAATGTTGGATTAATTGATGTGCCTTTCATAGATATTAAAAATGCCTCGGGGTTACTTAACGAAACCGTTAAAATAAGTGCCCTAGGCTTTACCGGGAAGGCAGCTATTCATCCCTGTCAAGTTGCACAGATTCACGCAGGTTTTACACCATCAGAGGCACAAGTCGAATATGCATCACGAGCAGTTAATGCCGCTTCAAGGGGAGACGGAGGAGCTATAGTTATCGATGGTAAAATGATCGATGGACCTATTGTGATAGCTTGTGAACGCATTCTTAAATTAGCTAAACAGGCTAATTAATCTAGTTTATTTTAGTATTAAAAGAGAGTATTTAATCGTGCAAAATATAAAAAAGGTCGGCGATAATCGCTATCGGGAAACGTTCGGACGCTGCTACGAAGAATTCAAAGTTGGCGATATATACGAGCATAGACCGGGTCGAACAATCACCAAAACTGATAACACTTGGTTTACGCTATTAACGATGAATACTCATCCGATGCATTTTGATGATGAGTATGCGAAAGCTAGTGAATTTGGTAAGTGCATTGTATGTTCTCCGTTTACTGTCGCGTTAATGGTAGGTATGAGCGTGACTGATGTGAGTCAAAAAGCCATTGCTAATTTAGGTTGGGAAGATATTAAACTCACCTTTCCATTATTTGAAGGGGATACCTTAATTGCCGAGTCCGAAGTGCTTAATAAACGAGAGTCTAAATCTAGGCCTGGCGCCGGTATTGTCAGCGTTAAAACTATTGGCTTTAACCAAGACGGAAAAATTGTTTGTCACTTTGTACGCAAAATGCTGATAGCTAAAGAAGGCTATTCAGTCGAAGATAAAGTTAATTATTAAGAGGTTTAATATGTCTGAAATATGGTCAAAAGAAGATGAACTCACGATTTTGGATATGATCAATAAATGGGTTGAAAATGAAGTTCGCCCTATTGCTAAAGAATATGATCACGAAGACAAATATCCTCACCACTTAGTTGAACAAATGAAAGAATTGGGCTTGTTTGGCGCAACTATAGGTCAAGAATATGGCGGCATGGGTCTACCTGCATCAATTTATGCAAAAATTGTTATGAAAGTTGCCTCCGCATGGATGGCTCCCGGTGGAATATTTAATTCGCACCTTATTCAAGCCGCTGCAATTGAACGCTGCGGCACACAAGCTCAAAAAGACCGTTTTTTACACAGGATGGTAACTGGAGAAATGCGAGGTGGCATTGCCCTTACTGAGCCGAATGCTGGGACTGACCTTCAAGCAATTAGAACCTTAGCTGTGCGCGATGGTGATGATTACATTATAAATGGTGCCAAAACTTGGATAACTAATTCATTAAATGGAAATTCGTTAGCGGTTCTAGTCAAGACTGACTCTAATGCCGAGCCCGCGCATAAAGGAACTAGCTTATTTATTATTGAGACCAAAGATGGGTTGGGCAATATAAAGCCCGGCATCACTATTTCAAAAATGAAAAAACTAGGTTATCGCGCGATAGACACATGTGAAGTAGTCTTTGAGGACGTAAGAGTCCCTGCTGCTAACTTAATTGGCGAGCAGGAAGGTAATGGTTTCTTACAGACAGTCGGAGGGCTAGAGTTAGGCCGCATTAATGTTGCAGCGCGCGGAGCCGGTATCGCACAAGGGGCAACTGAACTCGCCGTAAAATATGCACAAGCACGGGAAACCTTTGGTAAACCAATTTGTAAACATCAGGCTATTCAACTGAAGCTAGGTGAAATGGCGACTCAGGTTGAAGCCGCAAGATTACTAATAGAACAAGCTGCTGCAAAATACGATGCGCATGAACGCTGTGATATGGAAGCGGGTATGGCTAAGTATTTCGGTTCAGAGGCCGGTGTTTACTGCGCCAGCGAGGCGATGCGTATTTTTGGTGGTTATAGTTACTCCGTTGAATACGATATTGAGCGTTATTACCGGGATGCAATGCTTATGTGCATTGGTGAGGGAACTAACGAAATGCAGCGTATCATTATTGCAAAGCAACTTATTGAACGCCATAAAATTTAACTGTTTAAGACGGTAAGACATGACTATGGCAACCGACAAAGCTTTGCTAATAATACAGCTATGTAGTTTCACAGTAATACTAAAGGAGATGCTATGAATCATTTACCGCTTAAAGGTATACGCATAATTGCAGTTGAGCAGTACGGCGCTGGACCTTATGGTTCAATGTATTTAGCCGACATGGGTGCTGAGGTCATTAAAATTGAAAACCCCAATATGGGGGGGGATATTTCGCGACAAACTGGCCCTTTTTTTTTAGGGAATAACGATAGCTATTTTTTTCAAACATTTAACCTCAACAAGAAGAGTTTAACCCTTAATTTAAAGTCTGAAGAAGGCCGCTTAGTATTTGAAAAGTTGGTTGTGTCTGCCGATGCAGTGACGAATAACCTGCGTGGTGATCAACCACAAAAGCTAGGTCTTACTTATGAGCAACTTAAGCACCTAAATCCCAAAATTGTTTGCGGTCATTTATCTGCATATGGTCGTGATAACGATAGAGCAAGTTGGCCAGGTTATGACTACTTAATGCAAGCTGAGGCTGGACTAATGTCTTTGACCGGTGAACCCGATCAGGCGCCTGCCCGTTTTGGTGTTTCTATGGTTGACTTTATGACCGGTGCAGTTGCGTCACTTGGACTGACCGCTGGGCTGCTAGGCGCGAATAATACAGGTCAGGGAGGAGACGTAGATGTGTCATTGTTTGATGTTGCTTTGCATCAATTATCCTATCCCGCCACTTGGTACCTAAATGAAAAACATGTGGTTGAGCGTGCTCCTAGATCTGCCCATCCCGCAACTGTTCCTTGCCAACTCTATAAAACACAAGACAGCTTTATTTTTTTAATGGCGATGACTGATAAGTTTTGGTCTGTCCTTGTGGCGATACTTAATGATCAAGTACTGCATGAAAATCGTTTTGCTACTGTTGCCGATAGACGTTCAAATCGTGACTTATTGACTCAAGAAATTGATCGGGTTTTGGCAACTCAGGCGACTGCTTATTGGCTTGAGGTTCTCAAGGGTAAGATACCTTGCGCGCCTGTTTATGATTTACCTCAGGCACTAAAAAATAAATATATTCGTGATATTGATATGATTCAGAAAGTGCCGCATCCACATAATCCTAATATGGAAATACTAGCTAATCCGATTAAAATCAACGGTAAACGTTTATCCGGGAAAGCATCAGTAGAAATGGGGCATAACACTCAAGAGCTACTTGTTGAATTGGGCTATGACGATCAACAAATTGAACATTTGAAGATTTGCGGAGCCATTTAAATATGAAATTACAAGGTATCAGGGTGCTTGATTTATCCCTCTTTCTGCCGGGTCCGCATTTTACCATGATGATGGCTGATCACGGCGCTGAAGTCATCAGCCTTGAACCTGCTGACGGTGAACCAGTGCGAAAAATTGGACTGCAACAAAACGGTGAGTCAGTGTGGTTTCGAAATGTTTTCAGAGGTAAGAAAAGCATTAACTTAAACTTAAAAAATGATGCTGGTAAAGCTGCATTTTTTAAGTTGTGTGAAACCACTGATGTAATTGTTGAAGCGTTCAGACCCGGCGCAGTAGAACGTTTGGGTATAGATTACGATAGGGTTAAAACAATTAATCCTAAAATTATATATTGTTCTATTTCTGCGTATGGTCAAACCGGACCCAAACGATTGCAACCTGCGCATGATTTAAGTATACAAGCTGATTCTGGTGCCGTATCCATTAATGAGGGACAAGATGAACAACCTGCACAACCAGGCATGCCAGTAGCCGATATGGCAGGCAGCTTGATGGCATTTACAGGGGTTCTGATGGCGCTGCTTAGAGCAAAAGAAACGGGTAAAGGAGATTATATAGATATTTCTATGCAAGATTCCTTAGTTGCTTGGTATGCCAACGTTATGGGTCCTGTATTTGCTAGAAAGGTTTCGCCAATACCTAAACAAGAGAGAAGTTGGGGCGGTGCAGCGATGTACCATATTTATCGAACGGCTGATCAGCAATATTTAACCTTGGGTGGGAGTGAAGCTAAGTTTGCTGAAAATTTGTTAAATGCCTTTAATAGGCCTGATTTAATCCGGTTTTGTCTGCAACCACCAGGAGATGCACAAAATCCAGTAAAGACATATTTTGAAGCACAGTTTGCTTGTCAATCTCTCGATTATTGGCGAATATTTCTAGCAACAATTGACGTTTGTTGGTCACCCGTGCGGACATTAAATGAAGCTATGAAAGAAGATCATCTTTTGAGTCGAAAAATGTTAATAACCGACGAAAACGGTAATAACCATTTAGGTGTACCTATTAAATTCAGTAATGAACCTGCTAATCCTAATTTTGATTTACCAGAATTTAGCCAACATACGCGAGAAGTGCTTGCGCAAATTGGATATAGCCAAGATGAAATAAGACAAATGGGCGCCGCCAACGCATTTAGTGAATAACAGTAAATCTTAGATTGTTGTAAAAACTAGTGTAATAGGGAAAAGAATGAGTCGTGAAGGTGTCATCCTAATCACTTTAATAATTTATAAACTCTTTCTTGTGGGAATAGGCATTGGGCTCGTAAACGCATTCAACCAAGCCAAGATTTCTTTATCGGAGGCAATACACTTAGTCCTTAGATTGCGGCCATTAGTTCATCAGCAAGTGCTTTTTCAGCCTTGAGTTTGTTAGGCGTAAGTGGCGCAGCCTAATCAATGGAACTGTCTGCACTTTTGTTGTTTCCGGCCATTGTGGGAGGCTATGTTTTTAACTGGTTATGGTTGGCACCAAGAATTAGAGTACTCGGCAATCAAACTGGGGCAATCACGTTAACGCAATTGCTCAGCGGTAATGATAGATGGTCTTATTCGATTAAATTAATATACAGTGTCGCTATCGTGTTTTCTTTTTCTTTCTACATTGCAGCGCAATTTCAAGTCGCGGGGGAACTGTTTCTAGTAATTTTGACATGTCGATTGAAAGTGCAATCAGTACAGGAACTCTAATTATATTGGTTTACACCTTACTAGTTGGTTTTTGGGCAGTTAGTGTTACTGATACATTGGAAGGCATATTAATGGTAGCAACTGCAGTTTTTCTATCGCTATTCGCGCTTTCGGAAGTCGGTGGTCTAAGTAGTTTAATCTCAGCTCTACCTGAGGTTTATTCTGCAACTCAGCTGTCCTTTGTAAGTGATTTTTATGGGTGGACCGCAGTTGCTTTTGTTATTGGTATGCCAGGCGTTGGCCTAGGTAATCCGCGACAGCCCCATTTGCTTAATCGCTTTATGGCAATTGAAAAAGATAAGGATAAGAAAATCGCAAAGCTTGTCGGTATTGGATGAGCAATTATTGTTTACGGTGGTATGCCTTTACTAGGTTTGTGCGCTTACGTGATTCTTCCTTCCGACTCAAGCAACGAACAAGTTTTATTTGGTATCACTAATTTGCTTTTTCATCCAATATTCGCTGACGTCATATTAGCTGCTATGTTGTTAGCCATTATATCTACTTCCGACAGTCAATTACTGGTAGCCGCGTCCTCTTTATCGCATGACCTAAGCAGAAATGATAACTCTAAAGGAAATCTGTGGTGGCCAAGATGCACCGTGGCTATTATGTGCTCAGTTGCTCAGTTGCTCTTGTTATTGCTTTATATGCGCCTGATGCTATTTTTTCGCGTGTATCATTCGCTTGGGCAGGACTTGGTAATGCTTTTGGACCAGTATTAATCATTATTCTACTTGGGTAATCCGTGCCAGGGAGAATACGAATAATGACTATTTTAGTGGGTTTCTGTGGAACAGTTGTATTTAATTGACAGGCCAATACGCCAGGAGATATTGTCGAAAGAGTTTTACCGTTCGGTGTTTCCTTGTTAATTGAATGGTGCGCAGTGAAAGAAGGACCGCGATAACAATCAGAAAATAAACGAGTGTTATTCATCACTTTTCGCTTTATTATTGAACCAGAAGCTTTCTTGACACTTCCCATAAAGTCAATTAGTCACTTGCTTGTGCAGGGGCATCAAGTATTTTATTCACTTCAAGCCAATATCCATCTGCATCACGGATCATTGATACTAATACCGCAATTTTGCCACCACCTGCACGCGGATATTCAACTAATGAAGGCGTTTCAATAATCTCAATCCCCTCGACAGACTTAACTTTATCCCACCTTGTTTCCAAATCTTTCACGTTTAATACAATAATTGGATCGCCAGGCACAGGTTCACTAAACGTTTCAATACGTTGCGGTTTAAGTGGATAAATATATTGTAGAATACCTATTACACCAATAAAGTCGTCGTTTGCACGTAAAAGCACTAATCGTCGTTGTTTTATATTACCGTCCGCCATTGGGCTATTAATCATTTGATCATAAATAACGTGGAGCCCCAGAGCATCTCTATAAAGTTCAAGAGATTTTTCTGCATTATTTACAACTAAGGTGGTACGTCTAATATCCACCATGGTCTGTTTATCTTTATCGACGGGTCCCGCTAATAAGAGTTGATTGTTGACCACTATGAAAGCGAAAAATAAAACAACCTTCAGACATGTATTCATTGGCTTCACTTATTTTTGATGATTCCTTATTATCCAACAGAAAACCGCTATTAGGATTGATATTCGTCAATTTAACCTTCTGCGTAGGCAAGTAACTTTGGCATTTCTAATACTGTGATTTGATAGTTACTTTCTATTTTAATTAAACCGTCCGCTTTTAGTTTGCTAAACCCTCGGCTAGCAGTCTCTATAGACATGCCCAAATAGTCTGCAATATCTTGTCGACTCATCGGTAAAAAGAACTTGTGCGTGCCATGACCAAGCCGATGCTGCATATCTAATAAAAAGTGCGCTAATCGCTGATGAGCCGACTTCTGCCCCATAATGAAAAGTTGATCTAGTATTAACGAAAGTATGTGCGCGGTAACGTCATGGTATCTGTGTGCAACAGCTGGATATTTATTAAATACATCCTTCATCATTTGCTTGGTAATTCTAATAACTACCGAGTTTGTCAATGTTTTAGCACTAAAGCTGTAGTGGGCATGCTCAGACAGTCCTAATAAATTGCCTGTAAAAAGGAACGCAAATATTTGCCTTGATCCAGAAGCAGTAGAGCGTTCCAGCATGATCGATCCAGTTTCTGGAATATAAACATAATCTGATTTATCATTTTCTTGGAACACATATTCACCGGGCTTTAGCGAAATTTCCTCGGCTTCTTTGGCTAGTTCGTCAATAAACTCTACCGCGCCTTCGACTTTTTTAAAGTGACTGCCGAAGCAAGAAGTCAAAGAAGTTTTGATGACAACGTTATTTATATCTAACGGCATTTATATTCCTATTTATTTTGTGGTAATTGGCTGATAAACCTAACGCCTACTGTTACTTGTGGATTTAATAATATAATGTTTTACAAGTCGTCGGGGGCAATTAAATTTGACACGGCCGCAACGACATTATCATTATTGGGTATATCTTGATTAAAAAAATTGATAAAACGGCTTAAACAGACGCAATATTTTGAAATCAATTAAATTTGTACGTACAAATTTCAATGAGGTAGACATATCACAAACTGCAATGAAGGTAAACTTAAAAAACCAATTGATTCTTAAAAATGAGCTGATTGATACCAAAAAGTTCGGCCCGAGTTTAGTAGTACAATTGAGTCCACTAAAGGCGCTAATTCTGTTTCTGCGGACTCATTATAGTAATCAATTTATAACGCAGTTGAGATAGGTTATGCGCTCTACTCCTCTGTAATATAACAACGTGTGTTATCACTTTTTAGTTTTTCTTATATTAAACCTCAATTTGCATCAAACAGCCAACATAGGTTTGGTAACATATTATCTAACTTCTGATGTTTAACTGTTGATCAATTAAAGTAAAAAACATGTTTAGCTTGCACATCTAAATGTTTAAAGGCTTCTGTATATTTCTTGCTTTCCTGCACTGCAAACATCGCGTGGTTACTTGATGTTCGCGATCTTATCGAGATTGCAACTATGGAGTACCTTATTTCCTCTATTGATGTTGCATAGCGATAAAATCTCTAATAAGCCAATCATTATTTTCCAACATGAGTCCTTGCGTGAGAGACCGCTTAATTTTAATTTTGGAAAAATTGTCGTTAATTGACAGTGTATTTTTAAACACAGTTGATAGCATCATTCACATTAGCTAATAAAAATAATAAACTCAATATATCAACAAGAGAAGCATGACCAATCAAACCATGTTGGTTTATCCTTAATCGATTATTAAGCAGTTACACAAAATCTGTTACACCCTCTAATCCCACGATGAAGTCTAAGTTCGATGAATTGAATGCTCAAGATCCTGCAGGTAGCGAGTGATTATCTTAGGGACACTTGACGGTCTGAGTCATTCAACAATATAGCCGTTATATTTAACTTATTAGGTGCCTACTCACGTCAGAGTGTGCTCAATGTGTGGTACTTTGGTTTCGATTTATAGCGAGTCTTTTATTCACTATTATTAAAAACTAGTTGCTTCAGCCAACTGTTTAAAAGACGTAATGTAGACCGGCATCTTCTCAGTATTACGTGTACCCAAATAAATTGACTTCATCATTGTAGATTTACCCAATGACACCCCTACAATATTTAAGTCTTTTTGAAACACTTCTATTAACCATCTTGGCAACGCCGCTACGCCCCTGTTAGCGGCGACCATTTGCATAATTATTTCAGTTGTTTCGATTGTTTTGTGCCGTTTAACACTAGCTCCAGCCGGCGTTAAAAATCGATTAAATATATCTAATCTATTTTGTTCGACGGGGTAGGAAATTAGCACTTCGTTAGCAATATCGCTTGGTACTATGTAATTTTTAGTAGCCAAAACTGAGGTGTCACAAACCGCTAGTACATGTTCGTAGTCGAATACTGCCTGATACGAAATAGCTTTGTGTTGTAAAGGGTCGGGCGTAATAATCATATCAATATCGTATTCTAATAACGCCCCTAATGCGCCAAATTGAAACTGTTGCTTAACGTCTATATCGATGTCAGGAAAGTTAAGCATGAACGGTTGAACGACTTTTAACAGCCATTGATAACAAGGGTGGCATTCCATGCCAATGCGCAAAATACCCCGTTCGCCTTTGGCTATTTGTTGTAGTTGTAATTCAGTATGCTCAAATTGAGGCACAACCCTATTAGCAAAGCTTAATAGTAGTTCGCCAGCTTGCGTCAGTCTTACTCGCCGACCTTCCTTATGCCATACCTTTACATCAAACTGTTTTTCTAATTTTTTAACAGCATGACTTAAGGCTGACTGCGTCAGAAATAAATCAGTTGCTGCTTCTGTTACCGTGCCCTTTAATGCAATTGCTTTTAATATTTGTAAGTGCTGACGTTCAAGCATTAGGCGTCCTTTTTACGTGTTAATAACCGATACTAATACATGAATATATTTCATAGTTTAATGAAAATAAACCATTATTTTTTATTTTAATCAACATGTAGACTCAAACCAACTTAATTATTTGGACGTATAGATGGCTAAATTACACAATCTCGGATTCCCTAGAATTGGAAAACACAGAGAATTAAAACGCACACTTGAAGCATATTGGAACGCTGATATCGATCAGAAAGAATTTACTAATCAAATTGGGCAAGTAAGAGAACAACATTACACTGCTTTTACTCTACTAGACTACGCACAAGTGGGGGACTTTTCTTTATATGACCATGTGCTAGACACTAGTTTCTTATTCGGTAATGTACCTGACCGCGCAAAAGTAGACCATACCTTAGAGAATGACGTGGATGCTTATTTTCGTATTGCTCGTGGTCGCTCTAAACAAAATGATTGCTGTGCTACTCATGCGGGTGAAATGACCAAGTGGTTTGACACTAATTATCATTATATCGTGCCTGAATTTTCGAGTGACACTTGTTTTGAGCTTAACTGCGAGTCATTGCTAACAGAGATTAGACGCGTTAGGTCCAAAGGTTTCGACGTAAAGCCAGTTATTATAGGGCCGTTAACCTATTTGTATTTGGGTAAAAGCATCGACACCGGTAATAAGCTGGAATTGTTAGAGCCGCTTCTAAAAGAGTACAGGTTACTGTTGCAAACGCTCGCCAAACAGGGCGTGGAATGGGTCCAAATAGATGAGCCTGCGTTGGTCACTGAACTTAGCGATGAGTGGCAATTCGCCTATAAATATGCTTTTGAGTACTTACGTGATAGCGGTGTTAAATTGCTTCTTACAACTTACTTCGGCGACTTAGCAAAAAATCTTAAATTAGCATATTCACTGCCGGTAGCAGGTGTTCATATTGATGCTATTCGCGCACCACATGAAGTCGAAATATTAGCCGCTAAACTAAATGCTAACCAAGTTTTATCGGTAGGCATAGTTGATGGTCGCAATATATGGCGAACCGATTTAAACCGTGCATTGGCATTCCTTAAACCTATCGCTGAGACTAAGGGTAATAACCTCTGGTTGGCTCCAGCTTGCTCCTTATTACATTGCCCAGTTGATATAATGATAGAGAAAAATTTACCGGCTGAAATTCAGCCTTGGCTAGCGTTTGCTCAGCAAAAACTGGAAGAGCTTGAAATACTCAAAAAAGCATTAACAGAGGAGCCGTCACAAAATGTGTATAAGGCGTTGCAAAAAAATCAAGACATTATCGCTGCTCGCAAAGCTTCGACTCTATCTACAGACATAAGCGTGCAACAGTTACTTTCACAAATACAACCAAGCTGGTTAGCAAGAGTTACCCCTTACAAGGAGCGCATAAAGGCCCAGCAAGCACTATTAAATTTACCTAGTTTCCCTACAACTACGATAGGCTCGTTTCCGCAAACAATAGAAATACGCAAAACTCGGCGTGAATTTATTAATGGTGATATCACTGAAGCCGATTACGAAAATGCGTTAAAAGCGCAAATAGCGGACTGTATAAAACAACAAGAATGCTTAGGCTTAGATGTTTTGGTGCATGGCGAATCTGAGCGTAACGATATGGTTGAATATTTTGCGCCGTTTTTAAATGGCGTGCTTACCACCCAATTTGGATGGGTGCAAAGTTATGGTTCACGCTGTGTTAAGCCGCCTGTCATTTATGGTGACGTAAGCAGGGCTAGAAGTATGACTATTAATTGGACTCAATATGCTCAATCGCTCACTCAAAAACCAGTAAAAGGGATGCTAACAGGCCCTGTTACTATTCTTAACTGGTCATTTGTGAGAGATGATCAACCGAGAGCACTCACCACCAAGCAAATTGCATTGGCGGTGCGAGAAGAAGTGATTGAATTAGAGTCAATAGGTACTAAGATTATTCAAATTGATGAAGCAGCATTAAGGGAAGGTTTACCTCTTAAAAAATCTGATTGGCAGGTATACCTAAATTGGGCCGTAGATTCGTTTAAGCTTTGTTCTAGCTCAGTCGCAAGCACGACGCAAATTCATACGCATATGTGTTACTCGCAGTTCAATGACATTTTACCGGACATTCAGCGCATGGACGCAGACGTAATTACCATCGAAACGTCACGCTCGAATATGAAGTTACTCGATGCGTTTACCCAATTTAACTACACCAATGATATTGGTCCGGGAGTTTACGATATTCACAGTCCAAACATTCCAACTACCCAAGCTATAAAAGCACTTATGCTGACAGCATCCGAAAAGTTACCGGCCAAGCAACTTTGGATAAATCCAGATTGTGGGCTGAAAACACGTGCATGGGAGGATGTCATACCGGCATTGCGTAATTTAGTGGAAGCAGCTAAACAACTGCGAGCTAATGGATAACAACGTTAATTTATAGAGGTCATGATGTCGCCGATATAGCGCCTAACCTAGTATGTCAAAAAAGCATAAGCTGGCATTCACAAAAGTGTAAAAACACTGTCATATTTTATACATTAATTATTCACTATTCTGTCGTGTAATTGTCATGTTTAATTTCTAGTCTATAGCGGTTCGGTGAAAACTTATTTTCATCGATTCGCGCTAAACCGATTAACTTGACTTGGATTGTCTAGGAAAAATTATGAACTTAATAAGAAAAATAGCTATTTGTGCTTTAACAGCAAGCTTAAGTGCGTTCACCACAGCCGCATCGTTGCCTGAACATCAAACATCAAATGCTTGGTATGCCGATGCACAAAGTAAATTGATGGATAAACTCCAAACTAATAATCGTTTTAAAGCAAAAAATGTAATTGTATTCATCGGTGATGGTATGGGCATTTCCACACTGACATCTGCACGTATATTACAAGGTCAGCTGAATGACCAACTGGGTGAAGAAGGCTACCTAAGCTTCGAATCATTTCCACACACAGCGATGGTCAAAACTTATAACGTTGATGCTCAAACCCCAGACTCTGCCGGCACAATGACAGCGATGATGTCAGGATTAAAAACGGATGTAGGCGTTATCGGCGTGGATGAAGATATTAGTCGCGGTGACTGTTCTACCGTGGCTGGTAACGAAGTTATTACGGCACTCGAACTGGCCGAAATTAAAGGCTTAGCAACCGGTATTATTTCTACCGCGCGTATTACTCACGCTACACCTGCTGCGACGTATGCTAAGTCTGCGGATAGAAACTGGGAAGATATATCTGACATGCCTGAAGCCGCCATATCTGGAGGCTGCAAAGATATTGCAGACCAATTGGTTAATTTTGAAAACTATTTGGAATCTCGCTACATTGGCGTCGATGTAGACGGAATCGATGTGGCTTTTGGGGGCGGTCGCCGTCACTTCTTACCCAAAGATGAAACCTTCAATAGCCCTGATGCATCGAGCGCTGTTGAAGGTGATCGTACGGACGGGCGAGATCTTACTGCGGAATGGAAAGCAAAATATCCTCAAGGGAGTTACGTTTTTGATCAAACAGGATTTGACGCAATTGATACAGCAACGACAAAACAAGTTTTTGGCTTATTTAATGAGTCACATATGCAATACGAAGCAGACCGTGCAAATGATATCGCTGGTGAACCTAGCTTGACGCAAATGACTGAGAAAGCGATTGATATATTAGATAATCAAGAAAAAGGTTTTTTCTTGATGGTCGAGTCTGGTCGTATTGATCATGGTCACCATGCGGGCAGCGCGTACAACGCTCTAACGGATGCAATTGAACTATCAAATGCCGTACAGAAAGCGTATGAAATGACTAACAGTGAAGACACGCTGATTCTGGTTACCGCTGATCATGGCCATGTATTCACTATTGCAGGGTATCCGAAGCGGGGTAACCCTATCCTTGGAAAAGTAGTTGGTGTAAATTCTGAAACACCAGCACAAGATGCTGAAGGTCAACCTTATACAACATTAGGCTATACCAACGGCCGAGGAATGATGGATTTGGGCAATGAAACCGACGCAGACGTCAGCTATGCAATGGATATTAATACTGGACGTAAAGATATTTCTGTAATTAACACTGAATCTTCAGGCTTTCATCAAGAAGCACTAGTGCCATTAACATCGGAAACTCACAGCGGCGAGGATGTAGCAATACATGCCAATGGTCCTGGGTCACAGTTAGTACAGGGTGTTATCGAGCAAAGCGTTTTGTTTCACGTCATCAATCAAGCACTTGATCTCATCAACGAATAATTAAGGATAATTAGTATGAAAAATGTAAAACTTAGTCTTATCGCAGTTGCGGTCATTGGATTAAATGGTTGTTTCTTAAAAGGCGATGACGGTAGCAATGGTATTGAGGGTGCGGCAGGCCAAACTGGTGTAGACGGTCAAAATGGAACACCAGGAACACAGGGAACAAATAGCTTAGTTATGCAAACTAATCTTGCTGTTGGCAATGCCAACTGTCCAAATAGCGGAGTGCAATTTGACTCAGGTATCGACACTGATGTTAGCGGCAGCTTAGAAACCAGTGAAATAACCAGTACTAATTACATTTGTGCTCCCGGTCTTGCATCGGTAAGTTCAACCCAGTTGCTTAGTAGCTTGAATAACGACTGGTATATTGAAGCGGCTGCATTGGTTTCACGGAATAAAAATACATGGCTGAATGCGACCGGCGGCATAAGTGAACAAAGCAACTCGCCGAGTCAGCAGCAAGTAACCTCCTACGAGACGAATAGTCCAGCGCAACAAGCAACCTTAATTCAACAACTAAAAGGCTCCGCTAAAAATGTAATTTTGTTTGTTGGTGACGGTATGGGCGTATCTACTGTAACAGCATCTCGTATATTAGAAGGTCAGTTAAATGGCCAATTAGGTGAAGAAAATAATCTTTCGTTTGACCTATTTCCATTTTCCGGTTTAGCAAAAACGTACAATGTTGATGCGCAAACACCGGACTCGGCTGGCACTATGACGAGTATAAGTGGAATTAAGGCTATATGCTACTTTTCGTTACAGCTGGCTTTTAGAGTCGTTGATGATTTTTGCGAAGATGATTTAGCAGTTTTTGCTCATAGGAAAGGTTTCAGCGTTTGAACTTCTTAAGTCTTTGGTACAGCAATATGGAAAGTTAGGTGAAGGGTGTCCTACCATTAAATAGTATATTACTTTGTATTGTGTATTGACTCAGTATCTATGCTCCAAAATTAAAATTGTGTTGAATAGTGAAGTCATGCTCCTCATCAGGTGGCGCCCGCAAGGGTGGTAACGTTGCTTGTTTAGTCGTTGGGTGTTTTTTATCTAAATACTTCAGTATTTTTTGGATAACGTGGATATCTGCGATACAAGCGATGATGCTTACATTGTGTTGTTGGCATTTCTCGCATTCGTTAATGTCTATATTGAAAACTCGTTTGAGGCGTTGCGCCCATGACATCGCCCTAGCATGATAAGGTTTTTCCCATGGTCAGTCATGCTCAAACGTTGCTCGCTAATCGCTGGGCGACTGATGTAACGGCACAATCTTTCTAGTTTGTCAGGCTCATCGGCGTTAGCAAACACTCCTGCATGTAACGAAAATCCA
>Ga0163216_100440_pt1 | contig 68812 bp, 76 predicted proteins | sample SynspAceP_FD_167610 | JGI IMG/M metagenome (GOLD analysis project Ga0163216, IMG submission 167610) | Saline lake microbial communities from Ace Lake in Antarctica - Synechococcus sp. Ace-P (Illumina Assembly) | ecosystem: Environmental > Aquatic > Non-marine Saline and Alkaline > Saline ...
TTTCCACAAGTGTCTCCTGAGTCAACATCGGCCGCCGCTCTGATCGTGTGATTAGGCGGCCATTTTGCCTCAGGTGGGTCAATTTTAAGTCGGCGTTGGTGGGTCAGTATTACTTCGGCGGTGACACTGCCAGTCATGTTCACTGGAAAAACCCCTAAAAAACGCCGTACACTCGGAGTTAAATACTTAGCGCGATGGCTTTTATCGCCGCCGACACAATGGATCTTTCATGCCTGACAACGACTCCTACTCCGAGCTTCTGCTCGATAACCAGCTGTGTTTTGCTCTCTACTCGACGTCTTTAATGATGACCAAAGCCTATAAGCCACTGCTAAAATCCCTGAATCTGACCTATCCGCAGTATCTGGCCATGCTGGTTTTGTGGGAGCAAGACGGGATAACCGTGAGCCATATCAGCAAGCGATTGCTGACAGACCCCGGCTCGCTCACGCCTCTGCTCAAGCGGCTCGAGTCGGACGGTATGCTGAACCGGCAACGCCGGAAAGACGATGAACGCGTGGTTGAATTGCATCTCACAGAACAGGGCCGGGCTCTTCAGGACCAAGCCAAGGATATACCGGGCTGCATTGTCAATGTCAGTGGCCAGTCAGTAGCCGACCTAATGGAACTGAAACAGCAGCTGATCAAACTGCGCAGCAATCTGAAAACACCCACCTGAACTCCTTCACCTAGCGCGTGCGTATTACACTTCCGCCATTTGTCTTGCGCACAATCTATTTGTACGCTAACTTAGTTATCGAGAAGCGCTAACAATTTGCGCACTCATTAATCACGCAAACGAGGAGTCATCAACCCGACTCGTCGAAAGGAGCAAACACTATGTCTGTTGCACAAATCTTGTATCGCGCATCCGCCGAAGCCACGGGTGGCCGTGACGGCCGCGCCATCTCATCAGACGGTATTCTGGATGTTGAGCTGACCACTCCGAAAGAGCTTGGCGGAGCCGGCGGCAAAGGAACAAACCCTGAGCAGCTCTTCGCTGCTGGCTACTCTGCCTGCTTTATTGGTGCCATGAAGTTCGTCGCAGGCCGCGACAAGCTGGCAATGCCGGAAGAAGCGTCCATCGAAGGCGAAGTTGGCATTGGCCAAATTCCGGGCGGTTTTGGTATCGAAGTTGAGCTGAAGATTTCATTGCCGGGCATGGACGACGCCCAGGCGGAAAAGCTGATCAACGAAGCGCACAAAGTGTGCCCCTACTCAAACGCAACCCGTGGCAACATCGACGTGACCCTAACCCGCGTCGAGTAATACCGTCTTTGGGTGATTAAGGGGGGGGGGCTATTGGCGTCAGGATAAATCCAGTTCGTCAATCAAGCCCCCGAGCCGTCGGCGCCCTTCTCCACCCAAGGCTTTGAGCGGCAGCGGCAAACATGGGTGTTCGACAAGTCCCTGCAGTTCTGCCGCAGCCGCAACAACGCGCAAACTACCTCCGTACTCGCTGAACAACTGCCACAGCGGCCTCAATCGCTCCGACAAGCGTATCGCTTCCTTCGCATTCCCAGCCTGTGCTGCGCGAGTAATCGCAAGTGCGGTGACGGGAAACCCCCCCCCGATCACCGAATACCAAGCATCACAGCCGGCGTTCAAACCGTTCGCAGCATAGCCATCGCCGCTGACGCCCACAGTGACGTGCAAGGGAATCTGTGCTCGAAGTCGTTCCACTCTTGATCTTGCCGCGACAGGATCCTCAGGCACTCCCGGAATCTTGATGGATGCCACGTTCGGAAGTTGGGCTATCTTGCCATGAAGCTCGTCACTGAACACAAACTGCGTGGTGCCGGGATTATCGTAAACACACAGCGGCACCAACAGTGCATGCGTTACCGCTTCATAGAGCCCGAAAACTTCTTCTGGACGCAGTTTCCGATATGACATTGGCGCCATCAATACCCCGGAGACACCCGCAGCCTCTGCATCTTCGGCCAAGGCAAGCACATCGCACGTGCGCAGTGCTCCAATGCCCACCACCACCGGGATATTGCCTGCGTGTTCCACCGCAAGTCTTACCACCCGCGCACGCTCCGCCATGGTCAGATAAGCATAGTTCCCGGTCGAACCGAGTACGCCGATTGAGTCGACGTTGGCGGTGACAAGCCGCCCAATCAATCGAACAAATGCCGCTTCGTCCAAACCGCTTTCATTCATCGGGGTCAAAGGAAATGCGCTCAGGCCGGAAAACATACTGGATACTCCGATGTTATTGAAAAGACGAGTGGCTTACCGTTTTAAACTAAAATCCCGAAACGATGGTTGGTTAATGTATGGCGCCAATGTTCAGCGGTCAGTTTGGAGGCGCTCCGCGCTGAAAAACCATTCCAGTGAAGTCCCGTCAGGGCCGGAACGTACTGGAATGGCTTGTTATGCCTCTTTTAGGAGAGTAGCCATTCTGTTAGCAAGTGAGACATATTCTTTTGCGGCGTCGGATTTTATGACTTTATTGGTAAGGTAGAAGGCCTCGTTTCGCATCTCGCACAATGACTGCAACAAGCTAAAGGCGCCTTTGCCTAACGCATTGTCCTCCCCAAGCCTCAGTTCCATCATGTGGATATCGGGATGCTTCAGTTCATCTCTTGGAATTTCGTATCTGGCTCCCAGCTCCTCGAGCGACGCCTCTACGTCAATCCAGGATTCTAGAATGGCTCCTCTAGGCGAATATCCAGCTAACTCCAGTCGATGGGCTAACCCCTTTGATGCTAAATCAACCGAATAAGGAAGGGATGATTTTGCCTTTTTGCTCGCCTCTTGGAGGCGATGGCCGAATTCAATTTGGATTTCTTTATGCTTGGTACTCTGAATCCGGCCGATGACGTCAACCCATTCCTGGCGTAGAAATACCACCGCAGCAACAAACGCTACTGGCCACGCGATTGCCTCAATGACGGATAATATGAAGATTAACCAATCCATAGTGACCCTTTCGGTATAACGCCTGCAGCCGCTACCCTTACCTGAATGAGTGGCCTGCACCAAGAGTAATGGCAAGCCAGCTAGTCTTTTTTGTCTATCGTTATCTCAATAGATTTGCTATCACCAGCAAACCACTTCTGAACATACAGAGTGCCCACGATAGGAGCAGTTCCTGCACCAGGGACCTCCTTATAGCGAACGCTATTTTTTGTTTCCTTCTCGAATTCAAACATGACTACTTTCTTCGACATGAAATTTTCCCCATAACTAACGTCGTAAACTTGGGCTGCTTACGCCTATATCTGGCTCGTTTTTTAGCGCTGACGTTCAAGCGTTGATTACCCTGTCGCCCAAGATACCTTTTTATGTGTTTATTTTTAGTGAATGCATTTCGTTATTGTTTGATTAATTGTAGCAAGTACTCATAGACTAAATCGAAATCATCATAGCCTGAAACTTTTAATTGAGACTGTACATCTTTATCTAGCTTTGAAAAAAGTTCTATTTTTTGAATAGTGGATATTTTTCTTTTTTCACTAAGGTTTGTTGCTATTTCCCATGTCTCCGTTGTGGGTGTTTCTACGGCTGACATACTGCACCCATCTATCAGTTCACCTGAAGTTATTTTGCGCAATATATCCTTGGCTTCTTTTTCAATATCAGAAATAGTTAAGTTCATATGGTATCCATCTTTTTCTGCACATAACGCTTAAGCTCAGCAGCGCTTGAGGCCCAGTCTTTCGTTTTCACGTTGGAAAATCTCACGAATCCTGGCGCCATCAGAAGGCTCTTCTTCACGTGTCTCTGAATTCCACTGGCTCCGCTGGGTATCAAAGAAATCACCGCCATAGATGTGAATACCACCCGTAAAACGCTGCAACGGATTGGTAACAGAATGTAGTGCGTCTTCAGGTAGCATTGCGGTGTCTTTTACAAACAAGGCATTTGCACCGAATGCCGTGATTCCGTCAGACATCCTTTTCCAAAAAATGTTGTCCTCGCGGCCTGTGTAGATTCCGATGTTAGCCCACATTAGATGATTATGAGGCATGAGGTTCATCTGCGGAGTCCACGTGGCGGCAAATATCGTCAACGTTGGTGAGCTTAGAAGTACATTTAGCCCTGCCTTTGCTGGATCGCCTAGCGCGGCCAATACAGCTGCGGGTGTAGAGACCGCTTGGGCAAGTACTTCGTTGACCGCGGCTTGTGCATCAGTCTCTTCGTTGGCAGCGATGCAGTCAGCAATAAAGCGCTCAATCTCCATGCTCTTACTCCCGTTTGTGTAGGTAGCTTGGCACCCGCAAAGACGAATAGTGGAAACATTTCTCGCAGGTTCGCCAACGTCCGTTTTTGGTCATCAGTGGTTCCTCATAACTCTAACACTCCAGGGGCCGAATTGGCTCGAAAGCAGCCGTCTCCGGATAGCACTGCTGATTTTCGCCTAGCACTTTTGTTCACCGCTAGCCTTGGCCCTCGGCAAATCACTTTCAGGTCGTCTTCACTCGAGTACATCAGAATTATGTCGATGTAATCAGACCCTTGCTATGTAATAGTTTTGGTATTATTGATTATCAGAATCAGCACCATGGCACGATCAAACCGGATGTTCTGAGGCGGGATCGTCAGTCAGCCGTCCGGTGTCGTCGTTGCTATATTTCGGGTGAAACACCGACAGATCCAACTTGTGTTCGATCAAGATTTGAACGGCGCGACTTTAAGAGCAGCCCTTACCGGCACTTGTTATGCGGCAAAATTACTGGATTAACGGCTGTATCATTTTGGCAAGCGCGAGACCGAGTGTGCGATGTTGATCTTCATCTAGGTGAACACCGTCGACACGACTTGTCGGAGTCACCGAACCAGCATCAAAGTAATGGCATCCACACTCTTTCGCCACCACTTGAATTGCGCCAGCCAGACCGACCGCTTTGTCTTCGGCACTTTCAAATTTGGGCGCAATATTGCCTTTAGCTTTCTGCAATTCGGGGGGCGCCACAAGCACAATTGCCGGTACTGGCATTCCAGGTTCAACAGGAGCACGCCGTATCGCCCCAACCAGAGCTTTTAAACCTTGTGCGGACTGCCATGCGGTCAAGTTATGCATAGACTGAAAATCATTGGTTCCCAATAGCATGATGACCAATGACAGCGGCGAGTTGATTTCGACGCGCTGTTCTAGCCCCTCAAGTCCGTTTCGCCCCGGCTTGAAAGGGTCATCCCACACGGTACGGCGACCATTAAGACAGTCTTCAATAATCCGAACAGACTTACCCGAATTGAGCAGTGCAGTCTCTAAAACTCCCGGCCACCTTTGGTCAAATCGAAATCGACCACGAGTGTCAGGAATGATGCCCCAACTCAACGAATCTGCGTAGACCAAGATGTGGTGCATTGCCTGAACCTCCCTTACCGTAGAACGCCTCAATCCAGTATCTCTTGCTAACTGGCTCGTGTTCTTGGCGCGCGCGATGACGCCTAATGCGAGGACTATAAAGAACGGATCATATCCAGTCTATACAGTCCCTGCTGCTTAATTCTGAAGCCATTTTGGAAGACGTTCTGGTGCATGGCCGCTGACAGCTGTTTCAACGCAATCCTCAAGGCTGCCGATTCGGGAGTGCCTTCCCGACAAACCATGAGCGTAGTGGGCATATTTACCGGAGTTAGTGAATAAGCCTTCAGCGTCCGGTGGAAAAACAGGTTCTGTGATTGAGCACCAACAAAGATCGGGAATGAGCCGAACGCCTGCTCGTTCCAGACGGTCCACGATGCCCTCAGATCTCGCTGCCTGCAGTATTTCTCTTCCAATCGTTATAATCAATTGAGTCGATGGATTGCAGTGACGCTCTCCAAAGAGATCGGCAATGCGGCGAGCTTCATCTATGGACGCATGCGGGCTTCCGATAGCAACAAGATCGATTTTAAGATCTCCCCGATTGAGTTCGTTCCAGGCGCTGATGAATTCCGGGATTCCGATAGACCGATGTTCGGCATCTGCTGAAGGTAAAAAATGCGCCTCAGGTGTATGGCCGGCAATGTGCAGCATCGGGACGCCTGAGGTGGTACCGAAAGCTGCGCATAGCGATTTCAGATCATCCGTCGATGGTTTCAGGTTTTCTAAGCCTGTTAAAAGCGGTATGTGATCGGGCGAAAACTTTCCAGCCAACCACCCCAAGAGTGGCCAAAAGAGTTCGTCATGATCTCCTGGCGTAAGAGGCGGCGTAACATTCAGGACCCTGCGAGCAACGCGGCCCTCTTGCGTATAAACGCCTGATGCCGGAGCGCGCCCTGTCATTGCGATAAACAGATCGAGATAATCAGGATGCTTGGGGGTGCGGGCACCGAGCACCGTATTGGCGAAGATAACCGCGTTTGATTCTGACCAGCCGATCACTTCGCCGAATTCTGGTGCGTCGTCCAAGAGGTAAGGGGCGCAGGTGAAAGTTGGGCGGGCACCCATCCTGACGTAGGCGTCAGCCAGTCTGCTCGCGCGGTTGCCAAAGTCATTAGGAACATGCTGAGAGCGCCAGTTTTCCCTATCAACCGAAATGGCATTAATAGTTGTAGGTATTGAAACTTTAGCACCGAGATCGGCCAGCTTTTCTGCAAAGATCAGATTTGCCGAATGAGACAGGATACAACCGTCTATGTGCCCTCTTGTGACATCGGTGAGCTGACGGGTTCCTCCGACCGCAGCCATCAGGCAGATAATTTCCATCGCCATTCGCGCGGCCGGACCGGCCTCATTGTTCAAACGTGCTTTGTCTGCTTCACAGAGGTCTATGTCGCCAAGTCTGGTTGTTGCGAGTTCGAGATTGAGGTTATCAGCCTTAATCCTGTGTCCCGAAATCGATGCTGTTTTCGAGCGAGCCAGAGCCTCGTAGTCGACGGGCAATAACGAAATCGTTGGCAGGGGCCGGCCAAAAATACGATCGGATACCAGAGCACCCAGGGTTAAAACCTCCTCATGCTCCCGAAACACCAGAGCTGCCGGCGCAAGAGAATTCAGGGATAGTTCAAGAAGAACTCCGCTGCCACTGCAAGAGCCGCGAGAAGTCGGCATCATCAGAATTTTTCCAGAGACCGATCCACCATAATTCGGATGATGCACATCGATGATGTTCCCGGAAGCGGGATCGACGCCACCCCAGAAGCTAAGACCTTCATCACAGACAAGGACTTCACCCGATGCCTCTCCTTCAATAAGGATAGAGTTCTGGTCTCTGGTGCTAGCCGATAATGTGTCCAAAGTGCCTCCGATGGTTTGATAAGCTGAGCTACAAGATATTCGAGGATGGCTCACGCTGCTATAGGCCCTGCACCACTTGCCTACATGAGCCGCGCGGCCTAATATCCTGCCAATCATCGAGCAGGGCGTTTTGCTTGTCCCGTCCGTTCAATAGCCGGGGCATCACACGTCAGCATCCCAGGCCCGGAAGGTCTGTATACACTGGCCCCAGCAATGGGATTGGTCTTGGCAGAAGGCTCAGTGCCTGTCTATCCTCACGGCGCGGGCAAGGCCAGCAACGTTGCGACTCCCGACTCGCTATTGGAGATGGTAGTACAAACGCGTATTTGTATAGTTTAACGTTTAATTATATTATGATTTAACGTTAAACTATATATCAAATTAGGTGGCTCCTATGAACAGAAGAAAATTTCTAAGAATAGCGGGCTCTGCAGGTGTTATTTTTGCCGCTACAGGGGCAGGAATTGGTGCATTTGTGACCACACGAAATCCAGAGGCCGCGCAGTTGCCCTGGGCAAAGGCAGGTTCACACTACGCAGACCCGATGCGTAGCGCCTTGTCCTACGCAATCCTGGCGCCGAATCCCCACAACCGCCAACCCTGGGTAGTTGACCTGCAAAGTTCGACCGAAGCCGTGTTGACCTGCGATCTGCAGCGCTTATTGCCCGCTACCGATCCGTTCAATCGTCAAATCATTATCGGTTTGGGGTGTTTTCTCGAACTTTTCGCACAGGCCGCGAGCCATAACGGCTATCGTGCACAGATCGTTTTATTTCCAGAAGGTGAACCAGGGGATCAACTGACGGCAATGCCGGTTGCAAAGTTAAAGCTCATTGAAGATCCACAGATACTTCCGGATCCTCTATTTACGCACGCACTCCATCGCCGTACTAATCGCAATCGATACGACACGGCGCGAAGTCTCTCCCAAGGCGACCTGACCAAAATCACTAGCGTCACCGAACCCAGTGTTAGCACCGCCGGTGTGGTACAGGGGCCGCAATTGCAGGACTTACGTGACCTTACTCGTCAAGCGCTACGTGATGAACTTCTGGACCCTAAAGCCTACCAAGAGAGTATCGAACTGATGCGCATTGGACGTGCTGAAATCGAGGCAAATCCAGATGGAATATCCCTGGGGGGCGCATTTCTGGAAACGTTGAGCTTTGTTGGTGTGTTGAACCGCAAAGAACTGGCTGACCCCAACTCCAGTGCATTTCAGTTTGGCCTCGACATGGCTGACGATCAGGCATTGAGCTCAATGGGATTTGTGTGGATTAACACAAAAGGGAATAGTCGACACGAGCAGATTTCGGCCGGTCGTAATTACCTCCGTGTTGCCTTACGCGTCACCGGCCTAGGCCTATCCATGCAACCGATGAGCCAGGCCTTGCAGGAATACACGGCGATGCAGCCTCATTACCAGAAGGTTCATTCGATGTTGGCCAAAAACCCCGGAGAACGCGTGCAGATGTTGGCTCGATTGGGTTATGCCGATATGACGGCCCCTTCACCACGATGGGCACTATCAACCAGAACAAGGTCTCGTTAATGATTGAAAAAGATCAGACGCCGGTTATGTTCCAATTTTTTACTGAAATTGGAATCATCGAACAACTAATCCGCGCGAAACTGGAGCGTGCCTTACCCGATGGGATAAAAATCTCACAGTTTACTGTGCTTCACCACCTAATACGCTTGCCGGGTAAATGGAGTCCGGCCAGACTTGCAAACGCATTTCAGGTGACCAAGGCTGCCATGACCAATACGCTGCAACGTCTCGAGTCTCGAGGTCTGATAAAGATAGAAGCTGACCCCAGTGATGGTCGAGGAAAGCTGGTAAGTCTAAGTCTGGCGGGGCGAAAAATGCACGAGAAATGCGTTAAGAACGTCGGCCCATTACTGATCAATATCGAACAGGAGTTTGATGGGCAGAAATTTTTAATCGCTCTACCATTTCTTGAAGAGCTGCGAAGCTATCTAGACGACAACCGTTAAGTTTCTGTGTTCTAAACCGCCATTCACTTTTTATTCATCGACAGCGCTGAAGCGTCAGAACCCGACGCCCTAACCTGCGAACTAATATTTGCTGCGGCACAGCCAGTTAACAGTATTGCCATGCCTAGAGTTATCACCTTCTTCATTTTTAATCACCACGCTCAAAGGTTAATAAGTCAGGTTGTAAGCGTATTGCCAACTTGACGCTTCAATCAGAGGCGACAACTCCAAATTAATATCTGTTCTAACGCGTAGAATAGCGTCCAAGTGGAATTACTTTGTTAGATTAATTTTGATATTTCCTGTGCTAAGTCAAAATCTCTCTTCGATATTCCACCGGCCTCATGGGTGGTTAAGTTTATAACCACCTTATTATAGACATTGAACCATTCCGGATGATGATTCGCCTTCTCCGCAAGCATTGCAACTTTGGTCATGAAACCAAAGGCTACAACAAAATTTTGAAACTTGAACTCTCTGTATAGCTTGCCTTCCTTGATACGCCAAAAACTTTCCGAGTCTTTATTGAGAATTACGAGTGAAGCATCTATAGCGCTTTGACTGTAACTTTCTATCATCCAAACCTCCAAACAATGACCAAATTGAAATTTACATGAAATGCTTAAGTGTCTTTTAAAAAATGGCGCCTGATGTATTTTAAAATCTAACGATGAAATTCACGGGCCACCGAAAGCAGTCCTGTGCGCTGAAGGGTCAAGCGTCTTCACGACTGGCCGCGAGTATTCTCTCCACCACAAGATCCATATCCACTAACGGATTTGCCGCCACCGAACGTGCCCAAGTCTGGCCATCCAGCACGCATGTTGACAACATACCTGGCGGTAGCGCCTTCACAAGTTCAGCGGTCGAAGAGTATGTGGGGCGAAACACATTAATGGCCGTCTGCGGTCTGCCCCACAATTCCAAACGATCAGACTTCTCGACAGCGTCTGCTAGCGAGTCCGCCATCTGCATGAGATGGTCGAGCCGTTGGGCCATGCCCTCCCGACCCCAAGCAAGAAAGGTTGCCAGTAAAGAAATAGCAGCAGCCGATCGCGAGCCCTGAACACCAACATTGGGCTTTGATAGATAGTCACCGCCGAAGCTGATCGCTGCATTCGCTATGTCCAAGTCGCGGAACATTACCAGGGCCGAATCCTTGGGTTGAAAGAACCACTTGTGAGCAGATACAGCGACCGAGTCGGCGGCTTCAATGCCGTCGAGTATTCCGGAGTGGAATCGGCTAAGTCGGAGAGGGCCAGCCCATGCAGCATCAACGTGTGTCCACTTCGCTGCGCCGACCAAGTCCAACGGGTCGACCGCACCTGTCGCAGTGGCTCCGGCAGTGAGAACAAGGCACGCGTCATCAAGGTTCGGGAGTTGGTTGCAGTCCAAGCGTCCTTTCCGGTCAACGGCTACCTTCACAAAATCAAGGCCCAGCAGGCGGCACGCCTTCTCAACGCTTAAGTGTGCGGCCTGTGAGGCGACGACCTTTTTAATGCTTACAGCATCACGTGCGGCCCAAATTCCTGTCAGATTTGCAATTGTTGACCCCGCGCAAAAGTGCCCGCCCTCCATGCCAAAGTAAGGTACCAGCCAACTCAAGACCTGTGCCTCCGCCTGGGCGCCAAAAGGCGAGGTCATTTCATGGAGCATGTTCTGGTTGAGACTGGCATTCCATAGCGCCATGGCCCAAGTAATCCACGGGGTTGGAGGGTCCATATGCGCCAGCGAAGTGGGCGAACCAAGTCGGGCGGCCTTGCCTAAAACGTGACCTGAGAGCATTTCCAGCACACGCTTATCGCCCAAGCCAGACTCAGGAAGCGTGAAAGGCAGCTCAACAACGTCACAGCTTGGCGACGCAAGAAGCTCGAGTGCCTTGTTCAATCCGTCGTGTGGGGAAAAGCTGGGGTCGGGAATACGCATACAAGATCCTGTTCGAGTCAGGTTTGATTGGTTAACTACTCGTGCGTCGACCAAAGACGCCTAACGCGAAGCGCACCGGTGCCCTTGACACAGCGAAGCACAAACAAGGGCATACGTGTGGCGCCTATCGTTAGGCCTCATACCCAGCGTCGCACCTGCGTCAGATATAACCGGTAACCGTCACCGAATTTCTGAAGCATGAATCTTTCTTCTGGCTGAATTTGAAAGCGATTCATGTAGCCAATGAAGAACGGAAGCAGGGCAAATGCGAAAACATGAGATAGATACAGCGCCCAACCCAGCAACAGGAAAAAGATGCCCAAATACATTGGATTGCGACTGTATTGATAAACGCCACACACCACTAAGCTCGCAGAATCTTCTGGGGCACGCGGATCGACCGTCGTTTGAGCTTTCTTGAACTCGGCCACCCCTAAAGAAGCAACGATCATTCCCATAATCCCAAAACAAGCGCCGAGCCAAGTCGAGCCCGGAACCAAAAACTGAAAAGTCGGAAATACGTTAGCTACCCCGTACATCACGATGCCCAGAATCGTGAATTGCAGAACTGGAGGAACTCGAAGCTCTAAAGATTTCATGATCTCTCCGTTCTAAGGCCTAACGCGAAGCTAAGCGGTACCCTGGTAAAGGAATCCGGTGGACAGCCGCCAGACCGTGAACGTGCTTGAGCGATTGGTTAAATGGCTGGGCATTCACCACCCCAAGTGTCGGCTGGTGCACTAGGGACCGGGAATGTTTTTTTGAATGTGAAAGCCTCTGCGGATGGGCCACGCTCTCGCAGAATGCTCAGCTTTTGGGCTGCCTCCTCAATTGACGGAATGTGACCGGTAGGCACCCACCAAAGCACCATGTAAGCCTCACCCATTTTGTGAAACCACTCTTTCTTACGGCGAATGATCTCAACGTGGGCAGACCGATAAACATAATTATGCAAAGCCTCGATCGAATCCCAGAGGGAAAGATTCACCGTCTTACCGGAGCAGAAATAATCAATGCCGGTGGCATCACCGTCTTTGGTTTGAAACCGCCAGACAAAACCCGGCGACTCCTCCGCCAACGCATTGATCCTATCCATATTCGCGACAAAATCCGAAAGCTGTGGCGAATCAATTGGAGCCAACAGCGTGGCAATGTTGAGTTGGGCAATATCATACTTACTCATAGTTTCCTCCCTGAAAACACTTAACACAAGGCTAAGCGGTGCCCGGACAAGGGCATTCGGCGGGCGGCCGGAAGCGCACTTAAGCGACGGGTTAAAAGCCATAAGCCCGCTCTACCTTTGCGACTCGGACTTTGAACTCGGAATACCAGGATTCATGACCCAGTCGCTGGGCTTCAAGATGTTCAGCGTTTTGCTTCCAATTCTTGATGGCTTCCTCACTGGCCCAGTACGATACGGTAATACCAATATCCTCCCGCGCTGACTCTAAACCAAGAAACCCTTCCTGTTGCGCTGCCAGCTCCAGCATTCTGTCGGCCATTGCACCGTAGCCATAATCACCCTCGGTGCGAGCAGAACTAAAAATCACAGCGTAGTATGGCGGACTTGGAGTTTTAGCGATCCCTGACATAACGTCCTCTTGGCATTTAAAACGCCCCGAATAACTGGGAAATAATAGTGGCCTAAACTTGAGCGAAGTGAAAATAGCCCGCTGTTATTCGTGGACTTCCCTCAATAAAGTGCACGAGCCCCCTCAGTCAATTTCTTCGAAATCTATCTGAGCCCGATGACCAAGGCCACTGTGCAGTCGTTGGGTACTATAGAAGTCCTCAATATAGGCTTCTGTATATTTCCAAAATTGACGCATGGCAACGAAACTGACGGCGTGCGGTATTCGATACCCAAGGCGCTGGCTTTCTCCCTGGCCTCAGCATAGCTGAGACCGGCAAGAGCCGCAGACACCCGTTCGGCGGTGCCTGTCTACCCGAACGAATGGTTCAGCCACAACGCCAACCTGATGGTCACTGTGCTCCCGCAGCGAGGGATAACGCGAAGCCGATTACAACCAGGGCCAAACCCAATAGGACTAATTTGAATGGCGGGCTTGCTGGAGTATTTGCCGCCACAATGCGCATGGCGAAGAGAGAACCGGCTGAAAGCACCAAGCCTCCGGATGCTACAGCCCATAGTGCCCAGATTTCTCCAGTTCGAAACGGTATGAACAAGACGAACGACGTTACCAATGCTGTAGCCAGCGTGCCTCCACCGACCGCCCGCATAAGTGCCAAAACCAGAATCTGGACTTCGCTGGGAACCTCGCGCCATTCTTTGCCGAGGGCGACGGCGTGGTATGGCATGAACTGACTACGGAGCAGATATGTCAGACCAAATGAGATTGAAACAAGGATGGCGACAAGATGACAAGCGAAGGCAAGGGAGAGCAGCAACGTCATTGGGTAGTCCTATGCCGAAGTTTGAAATGGGCAGTGGAATCGTGGGTCATTGCACGCTGCGTTCTTGTGGCCTGAGGTTTGAGCTAAGCGGCCCGCAGCAACAGGCTGCGCAAGGCTCAGAATGAAATAAGGGCCACTAGCGGCATGCCGTTACGGGGTCGATTGAACGAAGGGTTGAGCCTCGCTCTCGCTGAAGCCCGGGCAGCTACTTGTACTTCGCCGCAGTGATGAATTGGCTGAAGGTTTCGCACCAAATGATCACCGTGTTGTAACTTTCCACGTCGACTCCTGCTGGAACATCCACCATGAAGTTCTTGAACGTCTTGATGTCCGAGACCCTCACCATGCCTGACCTGAGCCGTTTGAAGTCGGCTTCAGTTTCAACGAACTCGGGTGAGAGGTACAGCTTGTAGTCCGGCCCCGGTGCGAGCTCCCCAACTAACCCAATGTTCTTCTCTCCCACCGAGACGGTGCCCTCTCCCCAATGGAGCGTATCGCTGTCCTTCAGATCTCGTCGAAACTGCCCTGTGTACTTTGCCGTTACGGCTTGTGCTTGTACTTCCGCCACCGACGGCGCTTCAGGTGCAATGATGATGGGCAAGGCATAAACGCCCAGACCAAACCCCAAAACCAGCGCAATAATGTGTGATACGAGTAGAGCGAAGAGCTTCATTGTGATTTAGTCCTGTGGCGAGAGGAAACGTTTCTTTGCGTGGCTTAACGCCCGCGTAATGGGCGCAAGCTTCGAGCGTCCTAATTGACGCGTTTGTTAGGAGTATTTTCACTCAGTTTTGGAATTAACTATTTTTTATATAACATTAAATAATTTTACCATTCATACAGGGTATTTAGGGTCAGAGTAAAACCCCTGAAGAGCCTCGACTCAAATTTTCACAATCCGATAACAGACCGACAAGCAATGCTCCGCACCCGCAGCAATGCTGACACGATCATCGGCAACATTGCCGGTTTCAATACACAGCATGTTCAAATAACCGCCCTCCCCCATATCACCCAGCCGGGCTGATTTATCAATCCAGGGGTTCCAGACCACGGTTGAGCGGCTGTTGTTGGTTTCAATGTTGATACGACGTTGCCAACCTTTGTCTTCGAGTGAACAGACGGGCTTGGTATTTTGATAAATGCGGTCAATTTCAGCATCAATGCAAATCGGCGTGATTTCGACTTTACGCTGCCAATCATCCAGGGCATCAATGAACTGGCAACCTTCCAGACCCTTAACCGCCACATCATTAATACCACTCACGGCAAAATAACTGTGTAGCGCCTGACTGATGGTGACGGTTTCTAACCCATGGTTGCGCGTAATCAAGTTCAGCTCAAGGGTTGCGCCGACGCTGACGTGTAGCTCTAGCTCGGTGTTGTGTGACCATAAGGCTAGGGGCACTTGCGTTTGCGGCAGGCGAAATATTATGTTCGTTTGCCCAGCAGCCGTCGTGCTGGTTTCAACCACGTCCCAAACAGCGGCTCTGACAAAACCATGGGCGGGATAATCCTCACGATCAGGATGTGCGCCAAACCAGGGCCAACACACTGGAATGCCGCCGCGAATGCTTTTGCCCGCAATAAACGTCGCTTCGTCTGAAAGCCAGATCAGCGGTTGCTGCTCGTTGGCACCTCTTTCAGCACCCCTTTTATCTTCTCTTTTAGCAATCCAAGACAGCACCTGCGCGCCCTGCAGTGCAATGCTTACCATGGCGTGCTGGTTAGTGATGTCAGCCACAATCAAATCGCCAGTCGCGTCGAATTGCAGCTGACCTTCTATTGCGAACTGTTCGTTGAGTGTGGCAAGTTTTTGCTGGCAGAGCATTTGCTTGAAACCTGTGTTTAGCCGAGGAATTTATGCTGCTGGTTATGACTTGTCTTATAGTCGAAACAAAGCCCACTACTCGTTATTTTCGGACATCTTTAATATATGTGGCGGTGCCACCGTTGCGCATTTCCACTTCACCTTGCTCCATACTCAGTGTAGCTGGCCAAAAACTTCCGGGTGCTGCTCAGCAATACGCAAAAGCGCAACTGCTGGGCCTTGTGGCTCTCTACGCCCTTGCTCCCAATCCTGCAGGGTGCGAACGCTTACTCCCATGAGACCGGCAAAAGCTGACTGAGACATTTTCAGTTTTAACCGAATAATTTGAGGTGCTGAGGGCTCAGACAGTTCATAAGTGCGCAACGCCCGATTGCCCTTTTTGAATTGTTTAATTTCATCAAGCCCAGCGAGGATTTCTGCACCAAGATTTCTATCACTCATGTTTAATCGCCTCCGCTATCTGCTTAAGCGTGTGCCCGGGAATCGGGGCATGCTCAGATTTACTGTACGACGTGAGCATCCATACTTCGTGTTCAGACTTTTTCCAATAGTAGATCGCTCTAATGCCACCACTCTTGCCCGATCCCGCTGGTGCCCAACGAACCTTGCGAACACCACCAGAGCCCTTGATGAGATCGCCCGCATCAGGCACTTCTGCATAAGGTATGTTTGAAGCCCACGGTATTCTTCGTCCGTGAGGTAGCTCGGCAACAGCTTGGTGAACGTCGAGGTTTCAATGAATAGCATTGCTAAAATATACGGCGCTGCCGTATAAACATCAAGGCCAGATCAGTGAGGTGTAACGCCCGGCTCACGCGCCGGTTTGGAGCCGCAAAGCGGAGGAAAATCGGTCGCTGTGCAGCCGCTGGTTATGTTTCATCATCATCGACCTCGGACACCCGCAATAACTGGCTGCTGCGACGCACAGTCAAAATATCAACCTGATCTTTGACGCTGTAAATAACCCGATAGGTTCCAAATATCAACTCTCTGATCCGCGGCGACCCCACCTCGGGAACCATACGCCCACTTTTAGGGAAGTCGGCTAGCTGCTCTACCGTGGCGAATAAACCATCAACCCACCGTAGCGCAGCATCTGGGTTATCTTCTGCTATATAACGAGCAATATCCTCGACACGCTCCAGCGAAAGCGGGGACCAAACAATCTTCATTGACCCAACCGGCTCAAAACCCGAGCCTTCGCGTCTTCATGCGCAATACCCTCCCCGGAGGCTATCTGTTCTTCGGCCTTATACACCTCTTCCAGCACTTCCAGACGCTCTTGCATCCTCTCGTACTCGTGGACACCCACCAATACTGCAACGCCACGACCTCTCTGCGTCAATACCATAGGGCGGCGGGTTTCATGGAGCTGCTTTACAAATGTGGCTACCCCTGCCCGGAATTCAGACAGAGGACGGATATCTTCATCTACACGGACCCTAGACATGGCATTCACCTCAAGTACGTTTTAGCGTACATTAAAGAGTACGACATTGCTTACAGGCAGACAAGGTGTCCGAGGGAAGAAACATAACGCTGAAATAAGCGGCGCGTCTCACGCGTCCGCTTTCCGTGATTTGTTACATGGATTAGTGCAACTTGCTCGAGATGAGGCGATTTAAGCTGACACCGGATTCAGCAGCTTGGATTACAAGCGAACGATGTGTGTCTGGAGGGACGCGCACCATAAACTTCCCACTGAATGACTTTGCAGAAATGGGCTGAGGTATATCTTGAGCCTCTTCCTGAAGATCCTTGATGCAATCTCGAACCAACCTACGAATACCCTTGAGGGCTTTTTCGGGTGTGTCTTCCAACCAGCTTAAGCTAGGGAACTCAACGCACAAACCCACATGCTCCTGATCGTCTTCTGACCAGGTCACCCGGTATGTATATCGATCAATAGTTTTATCCATTTTGCACCTCCAGTCGCTCTACAGCCTGCAGCACCTGCTTCACTTGATATGCCTTAGCCTTGCCTTTGGCGTTCTGAATATTGACTCGCGGGTCACCAAGCCATGGTGTCTTGTAGACTCTGTGACTGGATCCGGATTGCCGCGGCTCACCGAAATACAGATCGCACACTTTGCACAAATCAGAAAAACGGACCCCTTTCGGATTGTCTCGCATAGATTTGCGAAGATCGTCGAGTTTTGCCATGTGAAAATAGTATCACTATTGATACTGAAGTCAACAGGCTGGGCGCTGGTAGCCGTTTCCATGTAACGCCTGCCATCACCGGTGACAAAACCGCAGCGAAGCGGAGGGTTTGAAATCCGGTGCATGGCTTGGTTATGTGATGATTCAGGCCGCAACAAGCCTCTTCACGTTGAGCTCTTTACGATGTTGTTCAGCATGCCAAAGCTCATATTGGGACTGCTGGTTTAGCCAGCTCTCTGCTGAGGTGTCAAACGCAATAGAAAGCCGAATAGCCATTTCGGGACTAATACCGGCCTTGCCGTTCAATACAGCGCTCAAAGTTTTTCGGCTAACACCCAATGCCTCTGCAGCCGCCGTGACAGAGATGCCAAGGGGCTCCAGACAAAGCTCTCGCAATACTTCACCAGGGTGGGGAGGGTTGTGCATCAACATTGGCTATACCTCAGTGGTAATCTTCATAGTTCACTATCTCGGCATCACCGTCCTCAAACCGGAACGTTACCCGCCAGTTACCACTGACTGTCACCGACCAGACTCCAGCGCGATTGCCGGACAGTTCGTGCAATCGAAGGCCTGGTAAGTCCATATCTTTGGCATCCGACGCTGCATTTAATCTACCGAGAATAAGCCGAAGCCTCTTCGCGTGACCAGCCTGAATCCCTGCTGTGCTACCGGACTTGAAAAACTTGGCCAAGCCCTTGTGTTTGAAGCTTCGAATCATTACTTGATCGTACCCTGTAACGTATCAGGTGTCAAAACACGTAACGCTGAGATAGGCGGCGGCTAAAAGCCGTCCGGTGGACGGCCGTCAGGCCGGGAACGAACTTGATTGATTGGTTAAATGCACTTGAATGCGCACCCGCATACGCATAAGCTGTGTAAAAGCCAGAAAATAGCTCTGTGGAGGCCAAAATGCATGAGCTCTACGATATAGCTTCTCCTAAAAAGGCAACGAATCTGTCCGTGAACAGCGACCTGCTTTCAAAAACGCGAGCGTTGAACATCAATCTCTCGGCCACGCTTGAGCGAGCTTTGAGAGAAGAGTTGGCGAAACGCAAAGCAGCTCAATGGGCCGACGAAAACCGCGCTGCCATCACAAGTTACAACGAATTCGTTGAGCAGCATGGTTGCTTCGGTGACGAATTTAGGGAATTTTAATGGCCCAGTTCGATGTATACCCCAATCCGAACAAAGCCAGCAAATCGTTTTATCCCTACTTGGTCGACATTCAAAGCCTGCACTTATCTGAACTGGCAACACGCATCGTTATTCCGCTTGGCAGGCTCTCAGCCTTCGGGAACCAAACGATGCAAGGCCTCACTCCAGAGGTCACCTTCGATGGCCAGAAACTTCTGTTGTTGACACCTCAAATATCCTCAGTGCCCACCAAGCAACTGAATAATCCCGCAGGCTCATTAACCCACTTTCGAGACCAGATAGTAGGTGCCTTGGACTTCGCGATCACTGGCATTTAACGCTCGGCTTTGCGGCGTGCCGGAGCGCAGCGTAGGCGCGTCCGACAACAGCCGCTTGTTAACCCCGGAGTTCGAGGTCCTCCCGGATGACCTCGGGATGGCGGAAAGCAATCTCGATGAGCGCTTTTGCTGGCCCAGAGGGTTTACGTCGACCTTGCTCCCATTCCTGCAAAGTACGCGCAGAAATATGCAATGCCTCAGCAAACTCTATCTGGGTCAGACCAGTTTTAACCCGTGCTTCTGCCACCTCATTAGGTTCTACACGACTGGTTCGTGCGGCTTTACCCGTTTTCATTTCTTTGACGGACTGGAGTAGCTTGTTGCCAAGCTCCTCAGCACTCAGAATCTCGTTACTCATTTTCCAATACCTCACGAATCGACTTCAGGATATGCGCGGGTATGTTGTCCCTGACGGCCTTTTTGTAGATCACCAACAACCAGATCTCACCATTTGCCAGCTTGGTGAAGTAAATAACTCGCACCCCACCACGCTTCCCTGAACCCGCTACCGACCAACGAACCTTTCTACACCCGCCGCTACCGGGGATGGGGTCGCCAATATCCGGAATGGCTGCCAGCCAAGCAAAGAAAGCACTTCGCTCCTCCTCAGTCCAGATTTTTCTGGCGTCTGCTTCAAATGTAGGTGTTTCAATGATAGTGAACATGACAACCAATATACGTCATTGACGGAGTTATTCAAGGTTGGCGAAGAGAAGGGTTAACGCTTGCAGCATGCGCGCCCTTGGAATGAAGCCGAAGGCGCAATGGAAAGGATGTCGCCTTGCCTGCACTTGTTAGACAGCCAGTCGCCGCTGCCTACCATGGCCGAGTGTCACGTTGGCAACGTGCCCGCCTTCCTTCTTGCGTCATAAGTGTTTTCGCTGCGGCATCGATTGATGATCGTCGTGTCAACAATAAGGGCACCCATGGTCCAGTACACCCAATCGCCCTCTTCAAAGTAAGTGATAGAGCGCAGGTAGAAGCGGCCTTCGTAGCCGTAGGCTCGGATATGCGCAACCGCAGCTTCAAAAAGAGTTTCGTCGACGCGGCTGCGAACGAGGTATTCGTGTGGCCAATCAGGCATTGTCTTGGCGAAAATCCAACGCTCACAGTCGACAAATGCACGGACATTGTCGGAGAATTCTAGCATGCTCATGGAGTTGGGCACGGCGCTCCCGAGCCTGCCGGCGGGTACGCGACGGCCACGATTCGCCGCGCCTGCGCAACCAAGGCCCCAATCATCGTCTCACGATCTGAGTTCAGCGGCACCTCCAGTGGGAACCACAGATGACCTTGGCTGCGGACGACCGCTGCCGCAAGTGCGGAGCGTTCGAGCCTGCCAGCGATCTCGACGAAGTGGCCGGTCTCTCTATGGAAGCGAAACCAAATTGGTGTCCGGTGATTCTGGAATGGGTCCTTTGTGCCGATGCTATAGCAGGAACTTACCTGTGACACAGGGCGGCATACGTACCGCCGCCGGTATGACTGAGCACCACCTTCCACGCCAAAGGGCAGTACGCGACCACCTGGAGCTATAAGTGCGCGCGTAGCGTGTTCCACTAGTATGTCCCACCACGCCTCCCCGTCGCGCCAGCTCAAGACCTGCTCGTCACTCGTGAGTGATTCCATATCGTCGCCATTAAAGGCCCGGTACATGGCGCGGAATTGACTCAGGTCATCTCCGAACCGCTCGGACGCGACCGTAGAAAGTACCTCCAGCAGGTCCTCCCAAGTGACAACCGCGCAGGGTATTTCGACGGATTTACGTATTATTCGCCAAGGCCCGGCACCCGCAATTCCGAAGTGCGCGCTGGTGTGGCCGCTGATCTCGGCTACTCGTGATTTCGGCACGAGAATAATCAATGTGCCGCCGCGCCCACCGTCGCAAAGCGCAGATACGTAGGATTCCAACTGCCCTTGGCCAAACGGGGCTCTGAGTTTCGCCTCGATCTTGACTACGGGCTCGCCCTCCGCATTCCTACCCTCCAGATCGGGTCGTCCTCCATCCTCTTGGCGGCGTTCTGCCTGCCAGCTGAGCCCAGAACTCAATGAGTGGCTTGTCGCCGAGCTGATCAAGCCCGCAAACACGCGCTCAGCTTCGGTATTCCTTAACAGGTAGGCCAATCCTTGCGTACACAGAAGTTCGCCCTGCTGGGAGAACGATCCGAACTGTGCGAGATGGCCTAGTAGTCTATCCATTCAGATACCTTGCGAAATCGAATGATTGGTTGGCTGTCTAACGCCGTGCTGATGGGCGCGAAGCAGCTGAACCGCGTAGCGTCCCAGCGACCAAAGGGAGCGAATTGAGCACTTGGTTATGCTCGGGTAAGCGGCTCATTCATTCCCCCAAAAGCTCGCCAACATGACCTCTTTTATATCTGTTGGAACCCCGATGGCCGATTGAGCGATTCCTGCAGGGATCATCGCATCATCAGTTTTCTCGCTAGTCCAAATATGCGCTTGAGGTTCGAACTTAAAAGGAAAGAGTCGGTTCGCCAGAATGACCCAAGCGCCATTCAAGGCTCCTACCGTGCCGTATAGCGGTGTTTTACAAGATGTACACGAATGGTAAGACTTGTCGATGCCAGTACCGCCCTTCATTGTCGTCGAACTAACTTGACCATGAACACTGCACCCATCAGGCTGAAAAAATGCAAGATCAGAGTATGGCATACCCGAAAAACTTCTACAGTCGCTACAATGACATACTAATTGCACGACTGGCGCATGCTTGGCATGCAGTTCGAGTGCGCCACACTCACAGTGCGAAGAAGTCATTGTTATTTCTGTCATATCCTATCCCTCGTATTATCTATCATATACGGTGCATTGGATCGCATAACGCCAGTGGTAATGGGCGCCAACGGAGCAACGCGTAGTTGGCGTCCCATTGACCAGCTTGTTAGCTCCTGATAAGTGCGAGAGGAACAGTGTCTACGCTGTCAGACACGACATTTCGAAAACAGAAATGCCCCATCCTCAAACCACTACACCTCTACCAGTTTCATTACCATCGTGGCCCGAGAAAATCGCTTTCTATCGACTGACTTGAAGGTAATCGTGAAATATACTTCCCAGTATTCACCGGATGCCTCACAGTCCGATGTAAAACTCTTGGCGTCACTTTCGAATTCGAAATGGTCACAAACTTAGATAAAACGAATAATATGGACGCTGTGAGTACACCAGAGACAACACTCAAGACAACAGTTTCGTAGATATCCATAGTTCCTCTTGGACGCTAACACCTAAGCATTTAATGGTCGTGCGCAGCATGACCTTTAAATGTCTGTTGGACTAAGCCGCCAACTCCGCAGCTATCGAACGATGCTTAAGGATAAAGTAATTTGGAGGCGAAGCCTGAACGGTACATCTGGGGCCCGGTACGAAGCAATGTCGGCGGGTTTTGGTCTCATTCGATCCTTCATGAGGCGGTTCCTTGTTGTGACTATCCTCAGATTACCCCTCGTATACCCCTTTTTCCAGCGTTCGCCCGCAGAAACGCCCAGCTCCTTTAGAATGGCTGTTTTCCAAGCACCGAACCAGGCGGAGATGGGTTACCCCGTTAGGATCACCGCTAGTCTAAATCGTGGAACCTGGCGAACCATTCGAACCACACCGCTGTCATAAGTAAGACACGGCCAGGCTCGTTGAGACGCTGGGTTCTCCAGTGTCGCTTCTGGTTTGGGCAGCTGCGATAAACAGTGCAGGATAACCGACAGTTTGCGGCGTCGAGTGCAGTTGCTCAGGTAGCCAAAATGACGAATTCGCATAAAGCCCTTCGGCAGGATATGCATCAGGAATCGCCGTACGAACTCCTGGCCATCCAGCCATTGGGTCTTCAATCGGGAATGATCCCGATAATTCTTATAACGGATGGCGATTCGGTGAGTGTAGCGAGCCAGATATTCCACCACGCTCTCAGCAACAACACCATTCGTCCTCGAAAACGCCGGGATAAGGCCCGTACCGGGAACAGGTAGTGGCTTTTGGCTTTGTGCCAGTCACCGACTCCCCCGGGGATCAAGCAATGCACGTGCACATGACGGCTCAGGTTCAGTCCCCAGGTGTGGAGCACCGCTGTCATACCCAGTTCGCCGCCGAGGTGCCGGGTGTTGCGCCCAAACTGCTTAAGCGTGTCCCAGACTGCGGCGAACAGACAGCGATAGATCACGTCGGGATGGAGCTGAACCCAGCCGTTCAAGGTGTGAGGTAGCGTAAACACCCAATGGAAGTAAGGCACCGGCAGTAACAGGGAGCGCTGACGTGCGCTCCATTGTTCAGTTGCATGGCCCTGGCATTGCGGACAATGGCGATCCCGGCATCCTTAGTAGCAGATGGAGCGGGCCTGGCAATGATCACAACGCATGTCCATACCGCCCATGCGGGCGGTTCGGCAGTCCGTTAGGCGGGCGCAGACTTTACGACGGTGACTGTCCAGTGTCTGACCCGGGAGAAATCGCGCCAGTATGCTTTGAACGCTCAGTGTGCCCGTCATCACGCACCTCCGAGACTTGCGATCAGGTCTGCGGGACCCCCGTTTTGGGGTGTAACGCCCGGCAACCAGTGCAGATACCGTTGAGTGCTGCGCAAATCGCTATGCCCCAAGAGCCGTTGCAGCTCATGAATGGGCAAACCCCTCTCCAGTTGGTGTGTGGCGTAGGCATGGCGCAAAGCGTGAATGCCACCGCATTTTTCAATGCCACTGGTGGTCTTGGCGGTGTGGTAGACCTTCTGGGGCGTGGTGATATGAAGGTGTCTGTCTGGCAGTAAATCGCTGGGAAATAACCAGAGCATGGGATGGCGAATCCGCCAATAGCGACGGAGCGCCTGGAGTAACCCGGGAGCCAAGGGCACCATCCGGTCTTTGGCGCCCTTGCCCTGTTCAATCCGCAGCAGATGGCGTTCACCATCAATGTCTTTCACCTTCAACGCGACCGCTTCGCTGACGCGCAAACCGCATGCATAGGTGACGGATAATAAGGCTTGGTGCTTGGGGTTAAGAACAGCGGCCAGAAGGCGCGCGACTTCCTGGCGTGTCAGTAATTCCAGAATACGCTGAGGTCGCTTCGGCAGCACCAACGTTACATCGAAGTGCGCCCAATGCAGCACCTTCAGATACAGAAACCGAATGCCATGGAGGTAAACACGGCAACTGGCCGGTGACAAGGAACGCTCCTGCACCAGATAGTTGAAAAAGACGTGTAAGTCTTCCACCTTCAACTGATCGGGCGAGCGCCGATAATAACGGGCCAGCGCGGTGACGACGTAAAGATAGCTGTGCTGGGTTCGGGGGGGAAAAGCCATGTTGGCACATGGCCTGGATCATGGTCTGACGTAGTGGTGTCATGACAGTCACTCCTCTTCTGAATAGCCCACTCGGGCTACTCAAAAGTATCCGTCAAGACACCCAATCTCGCAGGAAATGATCGGGCGTAGTCGCTACCGCGAAGCGGTTTAGTTCAACGCTGAATTAAGCGGCGGCTAAAAGCCGTCCGGTGGACGGCCGCCAGGCCGGGAACGAACTTGAATGACTGGTTATGTGCTAGAGATACCCCCGGCTTTATAAACCTTTTCAAACTCGCCTTTTGCACGCATTTTATGGTTAATACATTCAACCATATGGCCATCGGATTTATAAATTTCGCAGCCTTCGGGAGCGACATAATAGTCATTCCATGCTCTTTGCTTTTTTGCATACTCTTGCGATTTTTTCCTAGCCGCATCGATGGCTCTCTGCTGCTGAAGCTTTTTTAACCTAGCTTGCTCCTCTCTCTCGGCTTGCATCATAGCCGCTCGCTCCTGCTGCTCAGTGACAGCTTCCCGCAGTGCTTCCGTTGCAATATGAACTGTATAGCTCACATAAGCTGCTCTAACTGCAAAGGTGATTATTCCAGCCAGTAGTACACCTGCTGCAATCTTCAAAACCAGCTTCATTTCTCAACTATTCCTTTCTAATACACATAACGCGAAGCTAAGCGGAGCCCTGACAAGGGCATCCGGTGGACGGCCGCCAGGCCGGGAACGAACTTGAGCGACTGGTTAGGAGGCAATCCCACTCCCACTGATAGCACTCGTAATCGCGAGAGAAACCAGAGTGCCCACAGCGTCCGAAGTCTTTGATTTTGCAAAACTCGAAAGTCGCTCACCTAGAGACGCTGTCCCCTCAAGTGATTTAGGAACCCTGCGCAGTGTCTCTAAACCTTTTTCGCTAAGCACAACATCGAACTCGGGCCCCCCATCGTCAGAGAAGTCTTGAGTAATCCAGATATATTCAGCAGTCTCAAGCCACCGTAAGGTACTCTCGAAGTACTCTATGAAATTAAACGAGCCCTCTTCATCGTCTTCGGCGATAGTCTGATTGAGAAACTGCTCGGGCGTTACTCGGAGTGAAACGGGAAACTCCTCATACAACCTGCCGAATAGAACCCCGACCAGTAAATTGAACTTCTCCATTAAACATCAACTCCTTGGCTCATTGCCTCTTAACGCTGAAATAAGCGGTGACCCGACAGGGGCATCCGGTGGAGGCCGCAGGCCGGAACGAACTTAATTGACTTGTTATGCCTGTCAGACCAAAATATACCAGTTATTGGTATATTTTAGGTGTCACTATGCAAAAAAATACTAGCATCACTTTAAGTCAGCATTTTGATTCGTTCATTTCAGACCAAATCAAAGATGGTCGATACAGCTCAACCAGCGAAGTCGTTCGCGCAGGCTTGCGCCTGCTTGAAGTGTCCGAAACCCGCCTGAACTCGTTACGCAAAATGCTTAAGGACGGCGAGGACAGTGGTTTTGAGGACTACTCTTATGACTCGTTCATTCGTGAGCTGGACAATGAAGGTCACTAATGTCGAACTTCAAGCTTTCCCAGAAGGCTAAAGCTGACCTAAAATCTATTGCGCTTTACACAGAACGTGAATGGAGCCGCAGCCAACGGAACCACTACATTCTTCAGTTCGATCAGTGTTTCCACCGTCTGGGCGAGAATCCAAACCTTGGGCAAGCCTGCGACGAAATAAGCCTAGGCTACCGGCAATATCCTCAAGGGAGCCGTATAATTTTCTACCGTTTATCAACGGACGGTATTGCTGAAATTATTCGTCTCCTGCACAAACGCATGCTCCCCGAGGCGCATTTGCAGTAGGGCATAACGAGGCTGTAGAAAAACCTTTTTCAGAGCCTAATCCGCAGCCGCTTTGTTGTTTTTTCGCACCCGGCGGTCAACTGGCGCAAGTTTGATCATTTACTGGCAACACCACAGCATTATTGATGTCTGGCGCTGAACACTCTACACATAGCCGTCTGTGACCTATATCTGGCCATATCCTGGCCCCGGTTTCATGCCGCTAACTGCCCATAGTTCGCCAGCTTCTCAATATTGTGCACCAGGCAATACAACTGCCACTGACCCTGCACTTTTTTCTTAGTTCGCAGGCTGAAGCGATTCAGACGTTTGTTGCTGCCGATGTTACCGAACACAGGCTCAACTACCGACATGCGATGACCGTAAATCGCTTTGCCTTGCTGGCTATCGACTCGGTGTTTCATCCAGTCGGTATACGTTGGGCCGCGCCTGAGCTCCAGGGTGTAGGAGACCTGTCTCCCTTTTCCCTTGTGGTGATCTGCTGAGCTGGGATTCTGCATGCATTGATGCTTTTTTGGGCAGTGGCGGCACTGCAATAATCGCCCTTGGAAGTGGGCTCTGGGTACGCCGTTTTGGTCGGTTCGGGTGCCTTGGTGGCGCAGGGATTCTCCGGCGGGACAGATGCACGTCATCGTAACCGGGTCGAACTGGAATTCACTGGCCGGAATCACGTGTTTCCAACCGCTCTTCGATGGGGTTTGCGGGCGCTTACCGTACTTGGCTTTCTGGTCTGCGAACTTGGGATCACGGCTTCGGAAGCGGTTGTCCGGGATGTAACCGTTGATCTGATGTTCGTGCAGGTACTGCATATTGGCTTCGTTGGCGAAGCCGGTGTCGGCGGTCACGATCGCGCCGGTTTGATAGATGTTGTCGGCGATGCCCAGCTTTTTATAGCGACGCTGAACGGTCTCTAACACCGGCTTTAAAGTATGGTGTTCCTGGCCTTCACCAAAGGCTTGAGCATCGATGATGACCTGGTGTTTCTTGTCCACCGTGGCCACGCCGTTATAGCCCTGGATCGTGCCTTTGCTGGTGGTCATCTTGCCGCTTTCGTTATCGGTGATGTTGCTCTTCACTTCCTTGGGTCGTTTCCCCTGGCCCATCCTTGGGCTGTTTGTCTTTAGGAAACAGTCCACTTTTTCCAGGGACTCATCCAGAGAGAGCACGGTTTTCGCCCTTCGAATATCTCGATCCAGTTCCGCTTCGGTTTCAGCTTCATCCCGTTCGTGATGCTCATGCAAATGGTGGCGAATCAAACGTTTCAGCTTGTCCCGTTTTTCGCCCAGCTCTTTAAAGGTGCCAGACCATTCCTTCGCCGCATCTGACGACATCTTGCAGCCGTCTATGGCAAACAGTTCGTTGCCCAAAAGCCCCTGCTCATGACACACCAGCAGTATTTGCTCGAACAGCTCTTCAATCTCATCGGCGTGCTGGCTAACAAACTTGGCCAGGGTGGTGAAGTGCGGGACGGTATCGCAGGACAGCGCTTTAAAGATGATATTGGTCTCGCAGCACCACTGGATCTCGCGGCTGGAGGTGATGCCTTTGGAGTAAGCGAACAGAATGATCTTCAGCAAGATGGCGGGATCGTAGGCCAGGCGGCCGGTGTCGTCGTTGCGATATTTCGGGTGAAAAACCGTCAAATCCAGCTTGTCTTCAATCAGGTAGTGAACGGCGTGTTCAAAAGTGCCGAGCTGGAGTTGCTCTCGGTAGTTGATGACGACCATCGCGTCTTGATCGTAGTTGTAGTGCTTGAAACGAAGCATACCGACGGCTCCTTGTCTGTTTTCTCAATACTACCAAAACCAGCCTAGTTTGGGGTTTTTCTACAGCCTCAATGCTTGCAGCATGCGCGCCTACGAAATGGAGGCAAAGCCGCAATGTAGTAGGTGTCGCCGTGCCTGCATTGGTTATGTGCCTTTATTTTCATGGCTTATGATCTTTTTGCTTACAACCAAGAGAAATAGTCCAGAACACACATCGATCAATGCCCAAAGTTCTTTTGGAAAATGAATTTTGATGATTGGATTGAATATGATTGCCAGGATGCCGCAGACCCAGGACAGCACTTCTTCATTTTTCTCGTATGTTATAAAGGCGGCCCAACCAAATACGCCGCAGGCTACAATTCTCAGCAGCATGTAATACCCATACGGCAATGGCAAAGCACCTAGGAAAAGAAGACCTGCCGCGATGTATACAAGTGGCCTAGGCAACTCACCAAGCCCCAAACCAAATTCCAATTCCATGCACTATGGCTATAGGAAAGAATAATGCTCCGGCGATTAGGAAGCCCCACCTTTCGTCCGAGAAACAGGTGACCACATGCGTAAGCCACGCTCCGAACAGTGCAATGAAGATGATAATCATGGCTTCACCTTCACCCTTCATTTTCTTCAGATTCATCATGTCAGAGTTCTCCTTATTGCACATAATGCCTGTCATCACCGGTGACGGCTTGGTTATGCATCATTTTTTAAGCCATTTACGGCGATGAATGAACCAATACAAGTTGCTATTGCCATACCCCATTGGGTGATTTGCTCCCCAAGACTATACTCCAGCTGGTCGCCGTAAGTTACTATTAGATAAAGGGAAAACCCTATATATAGGAATACCAAGGGTGCGCAAAACACGATTGCCACCCATTTCAGATTGGCGCCACCCAAAACTCTATTCACAGCATGAATAGCAGCAAAACCTCCAACTGCCGGCGTAAACCATTCACGGAAAATACTCTGTAGCCAGTTTTCACTCAGTCCACGTGTCATATCCAACAGGGTCAGACCAGCGTATGCGAGAAGGTAAACGACCGCCCATACAATTAGCGCCAGAGGTATACCGAGAATCGTTTTAGTAATTGGATTCATAGCACTCACTCACACTATTTTGCGCATAACGCCAAGCGAAGCGGCGGCTGAAGGCCGTCCGCCTTACGCGCCTTGTTAAATTTATCTGAAACGTATCTCGCAAGATTTACCCTGCTTGTATTCGTTGAACCTGATCTTCACCGGTTTTTGGTTGTACTCCGGCTTGTCGCTAAAAAATCCGTTCAATCGCACACCATATAGCTTCAACTGCATACCGATTGTTTTTTCGTCACGCTCTAATGGCGCGACCGATACGATCTCAGCTATCTAAAATTCCTCTGACACTGACATAGAAACTTCAAGCTTAAGGTATCTAGTAATAGCAGATTCTGAAAAAACCAACGCTGCGAGTGTCTCTGGCGCTATAGCTGACGGATATTTAAAAAACTCGAACAAGCCCAAAAAGGTTTTGAAAAACCATCTAGAAAAACGATCAGCGTCGACACACTTTCGATGCTTGCTGAATTTTTTGGCCGTCGAGTTCCTGCGGTTGGCAGACAACTCCAAGCAGTACTTCAGCGCTTCACCAAAGTGGATTGCCTCGTCGTCATACACTGATAACTGCTCGTTGTGTTTCTTACACAAACATTTTTTCGTGAGCGAAGCTTTTGCGATTTCCTTGCTTTCACCACCAAGAAACGGAGCATTGTTCACGAACAGTGTTTTATCGCTGAACAACCCCTTCGAAATGTAATGCTCCAGGGACTGGGTTGAGCTGCATGCTGATACACTTTTTGCCCAACACTTCATGGTAGCTTCCGAAATTTAACGCGAAGCTAAGCGGCGGCCCGTCAGGGGCGTCCGGTGGACGGCCGCCCGGCCGGGAACGTACTTAAGCGACTGGTTAAAAATGGTCTGATTCATGCCCCCTTGGTCTCAGGAAACAGATTGCCGACAGAGCGCTGATCCCCGACCAGCAGCCCTAGACCTTTTTCAAAAATAGGTTTGTCGCAAGGCTCTGCAGAAAACTTCTCTGCTAAGTTCTTTGCAGCAGGCGAAAAGTAAACTGTGACCATATTTTCTCTGAGGTCATACCGCGAGAAGACTGCCATATCAGTTGGACTGCCAGCTGCGGCGAAAGCAGGCAGATATGAATCCACGATTTGATTCGACGGAGTAAACGCCTCCGTGCCGTCTCCGAGCTCTTTTTTAAACCAGGTTGCCATATCGTCCTCCATGAAATCTTAACGCCAGGCTTACCTGCAAGCTTTGGCGCTTCTAACAGTCAACTTTCGACCGTAACAATATCCACGTCTACCGCGATCTTTTACCGATAACCCGCATCACCGCGTCGATTGCTTTTCAAGCTCATCGAAGGCCAAGTCTAGCCTGCGATTAATGTCTTCAAGTTGGGAGGCAATAAATTTTCTGTATTTGAGATTTTGGTAAAACATAATGCCGACCCATACAGTCACTAACATAAGAAGGGTCTTCGTCGAAAAGATACTGAACACCAAATCTTCAAGACCCATAAACGATCCCCTCTATGATTTTTAACAGTAACTTGGTAGGCCCCTCTGCGAATGCGGAAATCTGACTGCTTCATGAATACAAGTTCGCGCTTCCACAACGGCCGGCCCATAGATTTATAAAACAATAGCTTAGCCCAACACCTGCCCTCCTTCCACGTAATCATTTGACTTCTGTGATTTACTCCCATGACAATACTGTATAAATGTACAGTTATTACAGGAGTCAGCCCATGGATGGGAAGCCACTTCGATTGCGCGAACAGGTTCATGCCGTCATTCGTGTGAATCACTACAGCATCCGCACAGAAAAAACCTACTGGTACTGGATTCGCTATTTCATCCGTTTTCACCAGATGAAACATCCCCGGGATATGGGCCCTCGGGAAGTGAATGAGTTTCTGACCTGGCTGGCAGTTCATCGAAACGTGGCCGCAGCGACTCAGGCGCAGGCACTCAATGCCTTGGTGTTTTTATACGCCAAAGTGCTTGATAAGCCCATCGGGGAGATCGGCGAAGTTATCCGCTCGAAAAAGCCCCGGAAGTTACCGGTAGTGCTCACTCATGAAGAAGCAATGTGCATTATCGGGAAATTACGCCACCCCGACCACATAATCGCCTCGCTGATGTACGGTTCGGGCCTTCGTGTCACTGAAGCCTGCAGGCTTCGAATTAAGGATCTGGATTTTAACCCGCAAGCTGCCACACTTTCCGGCACTCCTTCGCCACCGAGCTCCTAAAGCGCGGTAACGATATCCGCACGGTTCAGGATTTGCTTGGCCATGCTGATTTACGTACCACCCAGATTTACACGCATGTGCTTGGGCAGGGCTTTGCAGGGGTTCGTAGCCCGTTGGGTTGAGTGGTCAGTCGTGCTCTGGGTCTTTGCGGATTTGGCTGTTTGATTGATAGGGGACAGATTTGAAATCTGTCCCCTTGTTCCTCTTGTTCCTTGTTCTATGCTCTTAGTGTGTCTTCTTGGTACGCCTTACCACTCCAGCTGGGTGCCGGTTTGGTACTCAATCACTCGCGTTTCAAAGAAGTTCTTTTCTTTGCGCATGGTGGCTTGTTCTTCCAACCACGGCGATACGTTTTTGGCACCCGGGAAGGGCTCTGGCAAGTTTACGGTGCGGGCGCGGCGGTTGGCTACGAAGCGAAACTGTTCGCTGTGGTATTCCGCGGAGTAGCCCAGGATGGGGTCACGCAGGATGTATTTGGCGTAGGCGCTTTCAGCGGCTTCGGATTCGTCCCACATGTCGCGCACGGCTTTGGGGTCAAAGCTGATGTTTTCTTCTTCCAGGATCTGGTTAACCACTTTCAGGCCAAAGGAGAAGTGCATGGCTTCGTCGCGCAGGATGTACTGGAACTGTTCGCCGGTGCCGCGCATTAGGCCGCGGCGCTGCAGGGCGAAGATGGGGCTGAAGCCGTTATAGAACCAGCAGCCTTCAAACACGGCGGCAAAAAACAAATACGACATGATGAACTCTTGCAGGTCGTCTTTGTTACGCAGGTTAATGTCAGAACGCATGGCGGCGTCCAGGCGGCGGTTAGCCATCTGGATTTTGCCGTTGATTTCCGGCACGACGCGGTAGCGGTTGTAGATTTCGCCCTGGTCCAGGTTCAGGGTTTCAATGCAGTGCTGGTAGGTCCAGGTGTGCACGGCTTCTTCGTACACCTGGCGCGCTTGGTAAATCTGCAGCTCGGGCGCGGTCATTTTTTCCATCACCGCCAGGCCAATGTTGCGCATGGCCAGTATGTCGGAGGTGGTCAGGTAGGCCAGTACGTTTTCGAACACGTGCTTTTCCGCCGGGTTCAGGCGGTGGTGGTAGTCGTGGACGTCTTGCGTCATGTTGACGTCGAGCGGGGTCCAGTGGTTTTTGTTGGCGTTCATGAAGTATTCCCAGGCCCAGGGGTACTTGAATGGGGCTAGCTGGTTTACGTCAGTGTTGCCGTTGATCACGCGTTTGTCGTCAACGTTTACCGGGGCAATGCTGCTGTTGAGAACAATCTTACTTTCGGGTTTTTTGTCTTCGTCCCAGTTCAACATGGTTTGTTCCTTGAGTATGGGGACAGACTTGAAGTCTGTCCCCTGGGAGTTTGTTGGTAAATAGGGGACAGACTTCAAGTCTGTCCCCAGAAGGCTTACTGGCATGCCTCGCAGTCTGGTTCGTCAATGCTGCAAATCTGGGGCTGCGGCGCGGCGACTGTTGCGGCTTGTTCGTTGGCGCCGGTGGCGCCCAAGGACCGCAGGTAATAGGTGGTTTTGAGGCCGCGCTCCCAGGCCAGTTGGTAGAGTTCGTCGAGTTTTTTACCGCTGGGTTGGGCCATGTACAGGTTCAGGCTTTGGCCTTGGTCCAGCCACTTTTGGCGGCGTGATGCGGCTTCTACCAGCCAGCGAGTGTCTATTTCAAACGCGGTGGCGTAGCGGGATTTCAGCTCGGTGGAGACGCGTTCGATTTGCTGCACGCTGCCGTCGTAGTATTTCAGGTCGTTCACCATGACGTTGTCCCACAGGCCTTCGGCCTTCAGGTCACGCACAAGCGAGGGATTCACCACGGTGAATTCGCCCGACAGGTTCGATTTTACGAACAGGTTCTGGTACGCCGGCTCGACGGATTGCGACACGCCCACGATGTTGGAAATGGTGGCGGTAGGCGCAATGGCCATCACGTTACTGTTGCGCATGCCGTGCTTGGCAATCAAGTCACGCACGGGCGCCCAGTCCAGGCGGCTGTCGGTGTTTACGCTCAAGTCGCCTTCAAGGCGGGCGGCTCTTAGCAGTTCGATGGAATCGAGGGGCAGTATGTTTTGGCTCCACAGGGAACCTTCGTAGCTTTCATAAGCGCCGCGTTCGGCCGCCAGCCGGGCGGAGGCGCGAATGGCGAAGTAGCTCAGTTGCTCCATAGCCACATCGGCAAACTCGACCGCTTGCTGGCTGGTGTATGACAGGCGCAGAGCGTAAAGCGCGTCTTGGAAGCCCATCAAACCCAGGCCCACCGGGCGGTGTTTCAGGTTGGAGTTGCGCGCTTGGGGTACGGCGTAAAAGTTAATGTCGATAACGTTATCAAGCATCCGCACGGCGATGTCCACGGTGCGTTCCAGGCGCTTTACGTCCAGCTCGCCGTTAGTGATGTGGGCAGCCAGGTTTACCGAACCCAGGTTGCACACCGCGATTTCGTCGGCGCTGGTGTTCAGGGTGATTTCTGTGCACAGGTTAGAGCTGTGTACCACGCCTTTGTGCTGCTGCGGCGAGCGCAGGTTGCAGGGATCTTTGAAGGTTATCCACGGGTGGCCGGTTTCAAACAACACGGTCAGCATTTTGCGCCACAGCTGCTTGGCGGGAATGGTTTTGAACAGTTCGATTTTGCCTTCTGCCGCCAAGGCTTCGTAGTGCTGGTAGCGCTCGCGAAAGGCGTTGCCGTATAAATCGTGCAAATCGGGCGCGTCGTTGGGGCTGAACAGGGTCCAGTCGCGATCTTGACGCATGCGCTCGATCAGCAAATCTGGCACCCAGTTGGCGGTGTTCATGTCGTGGGTGCGGCGGCGTTCGTCACCGGTGGTTTTACGCAGTTCCAGAAACTCTTCGATGTCCAGGTGCCAGCTTTCCAGATAAGCACACACCGCGCCTTTGCGTTTGCCGCCCTGGTTCACGGCGACGGCGGTGTCGTTCACCACTTTCAGGAAAGGCACTACGCCCTGGCTTTGGCCGTTGGTGCCTTTGATGCGTGCACCCATGGCCCGTACCGGTGTCCAGTCGTTACCCAGACCGCCGGCCCACTTTGACAACATAGCGTTATCACGGATTGACCCGTAGATGGTTTCCAGGTCGTCGCCCACGGTGGTTAGATAGCAGGACGACAGCTGGGAATGGCGGGTGCCGCTGTTGAACAATGTGGGGGTGGACGACATATAGTCAAAAGACGACAGCAGGTCATAAAACTCGATGGCGCGGCTGTTGGGATCGTCTTCACGCAAGGACAGGCCCATGGCCACGCGCATAAAGAAGACCTGCGGCAGTTCCAAACGGTCTTCTTTCCAGTGCAGGAAGTACCGGTCGTACAGGGTCTGCAGGCCCAAGAAGCCAAACTGTAAGTCACGCTCGGGTTTCAATGCAGCGCCCAGGCGTTCCATGTCGAAAGTGGCCATGGCTTCGTCCAGCAGTTCGTAACGAATGCCGGCGCTGATGAAGGTGCTCAGGGCTTGTGGGTAAACTTCAGCAAGGCTTAAAGCGACGTCGAGTTTCAGCGCGGTGACGCTTTCTAGCCGCAACTGTTCCAGCAGTAGGCGAGCGGTTACGGCGCTGTAGTCCGGTTCGCGCTCTATGCGGCTGCGGGCGGTCATGACCAAAGCCGACAGCACATCGGCTTCGTCGACGCCGTTGTACAGGTTGCGTATGGATTCTTCCACCAGGGATTCGGCGTCAATGCCGTCTAGCCCGAAAGCTGCGCTGTCGACCTGCTGTTTCATCAGGCCCAGATCTAGTGGCACGATGCGCCCGTCGACCTGTTTTACGGTCAGGGTCGGGTGCGCTTCTACCGGTCCGTGCAGTGCGCGTTCGCGGGTGTGTTCTTCACGGTACAGAACGTAGGCCCGCGCCACTTTCTGTTCCTCGGCGCGCATCAGGGCCAGTTCTACCTGGTCTTGAATGTCTTCGATGTGCACTTTACCGCCCGCTTTCAGGCGGCGGCTGATGGCCTGTACCACCTGGTCGGTTACCCTGTGAACGGCCTCATTTATGCGGGCAGAACCTGCCGCCTGGTCGCCTTCCACCGCCAGAAACGCTTTGGTGACGGCAACACTGATTTTTGAAGGGGTAAAATTGACCAGGTTGCCGTTGCGCTTGATCACTTGCAGCGATGCCGCAGTGGCGGTGCTCGCAGCGGGGGTTTCGGCCTGTAGTTTGTTCGACAGATCGTTAGAGAGGGCAGACATAGCAGGTTATCCTGAATACGCGTTTATTCGTTGTCTTCGCGTACGCAGGCAGTCACAACCGAGGCAACTTTTGAAGGTGCCATCAGGCAGTAACACGCACCAAGCCATGTAGACCAGAGTGCTGTTACTGAAACTGTTGCTGCTCACCTGTGTCGCGAAGGTGCAGTGATGCGTTCTTGGCAGGTCTTCGGACTTAGGGGCGTGAACGGTGTGTCTGTTCGTTCGGCCTTGTGTGGCGACTTCCCGGCAACTGCCAGTGTCTTTGTGCCACACTTGTTCCCCAATACCGCTGCGCGTCAGTTCCGGAGTCTCACCGGATTCCCGTTACCAGCTATAGTGATTTGAGCCGTTAAAAAATGATCGTAGCTCACTACATCTGGTATTTGACCAAGAACCTACACACTATATACGGGAATAACCCAATGAACAAGACAGTCTCCATACTCTCGGCATTCCCAACATCACTCTCGACATCACTCTCAACAACACTCTCAACAACACTCGCGATACTGGCGTTGTTCATGTTCAGTTCCGTCGCATTTTCTCAATCAGAAGAGACAGCGCCCCACCTGCCCCGTTTCTCTGAGATGACAAGCATATCCGACGGCTGGGAGCCTCTGGAATTCCCCAACATAGATCAGCATTCCAACTATCAACTGTTGGTTGAAGACGGTGTTCAGGTGGTCAAAGCCGACACGGCTGGAAGCGCATCCGGGCTGATTGCGCGGGTAAACGTGCAGCCTCAGGATGCGTTGATTCTGCGCTGGCGCTGGAAGGTGTCGAATGTGTTTGCCAAAGGCGATGCCCGCAGTAAAAACGGTGATGACTATCCGGCGCGCATTTACGTGGCCTTTGAGTTTCAGCCCGACAACGCCGGTTTTTTTGAGCGCGCAAAGCGCAAAGCGGTGGAGGTGATGTTCGGAGAAGCGCTGCCGGGTAATGCCATTAACTACATTTGGGCGAACCGACTGCCTGTCGGCGAATGGGTGAATAACCCTTACACCGATAAAACCCGAATGTTAGCGGTGACCAGCGGCGCGGAAAAAACCGGTGGCTGGGTGAACGTTGAGCGGGATATTACGGCGGACTACCGCAAGGCCTTTGGCGAAGAACCGCCAGCCATTATCGGCATTGCCATCATGTCGGATTCCGACAACACCGGCGAACAAGCAAGCGCTTGGTATGGCGATATACAACTCATGAATGCGCCATAGCGCTTATAAATTCGGAAAGCCGATAATTTTATAGCCTGGCCCAAAGCCCTTCAGCGGTGGCACCTCGCCTTTTTCAGCGAGGCGGATGTAGGCGTCATCAAATTGTTCGCGCCATATTGCAGCCTGCGGACGACTGAGGGCAAACACCCATACGCCTTCCCGTGATAACAGCTTGGTGGAATGAAGATTTTCGTCGCCAGGCGCCGACAGCAATTGCTGCACAGGCTTTTGATAATCCACCAAATAGTCACCACGGTTGCGCTTAAGCATATCAATTGCTGCGCGATGGTCTGGCGCTTCGGTCAGGGCTATATCGCTCTGTTTCTCCATCCACGACATCAGCCCGCCATAGTTATAGCCGCTGATGACAATCACACGTTTGTGCTTGATCTGGTCAAAAGTTTTCAGTGTTTCCGTTGTGTTCAGGTGCCAGGCGTGCAGTTCCAGAGTAACCGGGCTTACCCAGCTTTCCAGGGTTTCATAAACCACCAACGGCGTACCACTGAGACTCGGCGCCAAGTCTATTATGCCGTCACGCAGGTGCTGCAGCAGGCGGCTGGGGGGTAAAAAGACGAATTTGGTGGTGTAACCCGCTTCAAGAACAACTTTGCGGGTGATGTCGATGAATTCACCCGCTGCCTGGCCCCGACTGTTTTGATACGTGAACGGCGGAAAGTTCGTGTAGCCCACCTGCAAAATCTGACGAGTCGGCGTTGGGTCTGCTAACGCCGTTGGCGACGCCAATGCAAAACCAAACAGGCAGGCCGCACATACAACCAGTAACGCCAAACTGTATGTGCGGTAGCCAGGTTTGAAAAGCAACACAAAAAGGCAATCCATGGCGCTTACCTTGATCCACTGAAACGTCTTTAGAGACTATCAGAGCGCCAAAAATCTGCACATAAAAGCCCGTTAATTTTTAGCCCAGGGCTTGAACTGGCCGGGTTACCCGGTCTACCAGATACACCAGGCTGTGGTAATCCACGCCACTGTGGCTGCTTAATCCAATTTCACAGGTACGGCTAGTCGATACACCCTCGGTGCAATGCTGTACCGCCGGTTGCAAGGTTCGCAAAGCGTGGCCGTTCAGTTCCGGCGTGGTGAAACCTTTGTCACCGGCAAAGCCGCAGCAATGAATGTCTTCCGGCACCACAACATGGGTGCTGCACTTACGGGCGATATCGATCAGTGCTTGCCCTTCCCCCAGATGCTGGGTGCTGCAGGTAACGTGTACCGCTACGGATTCGCTCTGTGGCATAAACTCGAGCCGGTCGAACAGATGGCTGCGAATAAACCGCACCGGATCGTAAATATCCAGACCGTGATCCTGTTGTTGCAGCAACTGCAGGGTGCAGGGGCTGGTGTCGCAGTAGATCGGGTCGCGGCCGTCGCGGCTGGCACGCTTTACCGCTGCCAGCATTTCGCTGCGTTTGCGATCTGCCTGCTGGGGGTAGCCTTTGGACGCAAACGGCTGGCCGCAGCACAGCGAATCCATGGCCTCTGGGAACACGACCTCGTAGCCGGCTTTTTCCAACAGCTGTCGGGTTTTTTCCAGCAGCGGCGCCTGCTCGCTGTCAGAACGCGCCGGGCCCATGACGTGGGACACGCACGCCGGCAAGTACACCACCCGCGGCTTTTCAGTGGCTACCGCTGGCTTCGCATGTTCAACCCAGCGTACCGGTTGCGGCGTGGCTGGGTTCCAGGACGGAACACGACCACCACTGAGTTTTTTACTGGCTTCGGTCCAACGCTGAAGGCGGGGTGCGCCTAACAAACGGTGGGCGGTGTCGGCCGCTGTCAGCATCAGCCGGGTGCCCTTCAGGGCCGTCGCAAAGTGTGCGGCCAGCCAATCAGCACGGCTATTGTGATGCGCCTTGTCGGCGCGCAGCTCGCGCATCAGGTCCCCGGTGTTGATGCCCACGGGGCAACGCTGGGCGCAAAGACCCGTGGCGGCGCAGGTGTCTATTCCCTGATATTGATAGGCTTCTTCCAGCTCACGGGTATCGACACCCGCGCGTTTTTTGGCCTGAATGTCACGCCAGATCACAATGCGCTGGCGCGGGCTCAGGCTCAGGCCGTTAGACGGGCACACCGGCTCGCAGAAACCGCATTCAATGCACTTATCGATAATCTCATTGGCCGCTGGCATAGGCTTGAGATTTTTCAGATGGATGCCGGGGTCTTCAGACAGAACCACGTCTGGATTCAATATTCCCTGTGGGTCCAGCAGGCGCTTTATTTTCCACATCAGCTGGTAGGCATCGGTGCCCCACTCCAGCTCCACAAACGGCGCCATATTACGGCCTGTGCCGTGTTCGGCTTTCAGCGAACCGCCAAACTCCACGGCCACCAGCTGAGCCACATCGCCCATAAACGCCGCATAACGCTCTACCTGAGCCGGGTCGTCAAAACTCTGGGTGAACACAAAGTGCAGGTTACCTTCCAAAGCGTGGCCGAACAGGATGGCTTCGTGGTAACTGTGTTTTTCAAACAGCTTGATCAGTCGGTTAACGCCTTCCGCCAGCTGCGGGATAGGAAAGGTCACGTCTTCAATAATCACCGTGGTGCCCGTGGGGCGCACGGCGCCGACAGCCGGGAATGTGCCTTTGCGGATGGCCCACAGCTGGCCAGACAAAGTGGCGTCTTCGGTGAAATCGACCTGTTGTTCCACGTGGAACGGCGCCAGCACCCCACGAATCTGCTCAATCTGTTCGTGCAGCAGCCACTGGCTGGCGGCACGGGTTTCAATCAGTAAAGCACAGGCATCATTTGACAGAGCTTTTACCCAGGCTGGCAGGCCGGGTTGGTCTTCCACCGATCGTATGCTGCGCCGGTCGAGTAATTCCACCGCATCCACCGGCTGCTGTTTCAACAGCGGCACGGCGCGGCAGCAGTCTTCAACATTGCCGAACACCACCAGGGTGGTGGCTTTGTGCGGGTATTCGGGCACGGTGTTGTAAGTAACTGAACTGATGAAGCCCAGGGTGCCTTCAGAGCCCACCATCAGGTGGGTCAGAATATCCATCGGATCGTCAAAATCCACCAGCGCGTTCAGCGACAGGCCGGTGGTGTTTTTCATTCGATATTTGTGACGGATTCGGTCCGCCAGCGGGCTGTTGGCGCGGGTGTCCCGGCCTAATTGCGCCAGCTGTTCCAGCAGTTCGCTGTGGCGACGGCTGAAGGCGGCTACGCTGGCGGGGTCTTCGCTGTCTAACACCTCGCCGTCTGCCAGCACCAGGCGCATGGCGTTCAGGGTTTTATAGCTGTTTTGTGCGGTTCCGCAGCACATGCCGCTGGCGTTGTTGGCAACAATACCGCCGATTTTGCAGGCGTTAATAGACGCTGGATCTGGCCCGATTTTGCGCCCCAGGGGCGCCAGAGCGGCGTTCGCTTGGGCGCCAATCACACCCGGTTGCAGGCGAATACGGGCACCGTTATCCAGAATATCCCGACGGCTCCAGCCGTCGCCCAGCACAATCAGCAACGAATCACTGATGGCCTGGCCCGACAAACTGGTGCCGGCCGCCCGAAAGGTAACCGGTACTCGGTGCTTGCCCGCCAATTGCAGCAGCGCGACGACCTCATGTTCGGCGTTCACCCGCACCACCAGCTTGGGAATCAAGCGGTAGAAGCTGGCGTCGGTACCGAAGGCCAGCGTTGACAGCGGATCGTCAAAACGGCGCTGTGCCGGGATCAGCTGGTTTACGGCACTCACAAAATCGACGGGTAAACTCATAGCAACTCTCTTATTACCAATAAGGGTCTACTGGGCCGCCTGTTTTAATTCACGGACCAGCAATTCAGGGCTGATGTCGGCGATGGTTCGCGCACCGGTGAGCACCATCGCCACGCGCATTTCGCTTTCAATCAATTTCAGCAGGTTAGTAACGCCCGCTTCACCATCCGCCGCCAGCGCGTAAATGTAGGCGCGCCCGATCATCGTGCAGTCAGCGCCCAGGGCCAACATGCGCAACACATCCAAACCGGTACGAATGCCTGAATCCACCAGAATTTTCATATCGCCTTTCACCGCGTCCGCAATGGCAGGCAAGGCACGGCAGGTAGAAGGCACGCCGTCGAGTTGGCGACCACCGTGGTTCGATACAATAATGCCATCGGCGCCAAAACTGCGGGCATCACGGGCGTCGTCGGGGTCTAATATGCCTTTTATGACCATCGGGCCATCCCAGAATTCGCGAATCCACTCTAGGTCTTTCCAGCAGATGGACGGGTCAAAATTGTCACCCAGCCAGCCAATATAATCTCCCAAGCCCGTGGCGCTGCCGCGGTAAGCGGAGATGTTGCCCAGATCATGGGGCTTGCCCAGCAAGCCCACGTTCAACGCCCAGTGCGGGTGTGTCATCGCTTGTAGTATGCGACGCTGCGCCGCGTAGGGCCCACTCATACCAGAGTGGGCATCGCGGTAGCGGGCGCCAGGTACTGGCATGTCTACAGTGAACACCAGGGTGGTTACACCGGCGGCTTTGGCTCGCTCCAGCGCGTTGCGCATAAAGCCTCGGTCTTTCAACACATACAGCTGAAACCACATAGGCCGGCTGATGGCGGGGGCCACTTCTTCAATCGGGCACACCGACACGGTCGACATGGTGAACGGCAGACCCAGGTTGGCGGCGGCACGTGCAGCCTGCACTTCACCGCGGCGGGCGTACATGCCGGTCAAGCCTACCGGCGCCAGGGCTACCGGCATTGACAGAGTTTCGTCAAACAGCTCGGTGGTCAGGTCCAGCTGGGTCATGTCATTCAGTACCCGTTGGCGAAGGGCAATGTCTGACAGGTCTTCCACGTTGCGTTTCAGCGTGTGCTCGTTGTATGAGCCGCCGTCGATGTAATGAAACAGGAAAGGTGGAAGCCGACGTTTGGCCGCAGCACGGTAATCGGTAGACGCAGAAATAATCATCAGGCATGTCCTGTTCAGGTTGCAGGATGTGCGCCCCGCAAGCACGGGGCGCCTTCAATGCAATGTTCTAGAGCCCTCAGCCGACTAAAAAGCCTTCAGCCGGCTAAAGAACTGTCAGCTGGTTAAAGAGCCATTAACGGGTCTGTAAAGTCCAACACGTAGGCCGCAATTAACGCAATTATGCCTGTCATCAGCACGTAATACAGCGTTGGCCATACCGTGCGGCGCAACGTCGCACCTTCGCGGCCAAGCAGCCCCACCGTCGCCGACGCCGCCACCACGTTGTGAATGGCCACCATATTACCGGCCGCTGCACCAATCGCCTGAATCGACACCATTAACGCGGTCGACAAACCAAGGTTGGTGGCAACACCAAACTGGAACTGGCTGAACATCATATTGGAAACCGTGTTGGAACCTGCCAGGAACGCACCCAAAGCACCAATGCTCGGCGCGACCAGTGGGTAAATGCCGCCTACCGTGTCGGCCACATAGCGGGCCATCAAAATCGGCATGCTGGGCAGATCCGCAGCGTTAACGCCAGAGTTGATCAGAATACGCACCATGGGCACCGTGAACAGCAGCACAAAGCCCGCGCTGAGCAGCACACCGCCAGACTCTTTCACCGCTTGGCCCAGCTCTTTAACCTTCATACGATGCAGGAAGAATGTCGCCAGCACCACCATCACCAGGATACCACCCGGCAAGTAAAGCGGCTGAATACCTGCGCCAATGTCGGCTTCGCCCAGCAGACTACCGAAGCTGACAGACACCGACTTGAACAGCGCGGTTACCTCCGGGAACACCCGGCTGACGACCAGCAACACCGCCACCAGCAGATACGGACTCCAGGCGCGAAGGCTGCTCATAGGCCTGTCGGTCAGCTCCTCCAATTTCATTTCGATACTGCCCAGCCATTCTTGTGGCCAGTCTTTACGGTCGGCGAAGTCCCAGGTGTTTTTCGGTATCAAAAAGCCCTTGCGTGCTGCGGTGGTGACAATGGCCAGGCCGACCAAACCGCCCATCAGCGCTGGAAATTCAGGCCCCAGGAAAATACCGGTCAGCACGTAAGGTATGGTGACTGATACGCCGGCAAACAGGGCAAAGGGCAGCACTTCAAACACCGCACGCCAACTTTTATCCTTGCCGAAAAAGCGCACCAGCATGAGCACCATAATCATCGGCATAAACGTGCCAACAATCGCGTGAATAGAGGCTACCTGGGTGGTGATCAGCTGAAGGTAGGCGTCCCAACTGGAGCCATTAGCCACCAACTGGGCACCAATGGTGGCGGTATCAAGCCCGGTATTCACGCCAACAATAATAGGCGTACCCACAGCGCCGAAAGACACCGGCGTGCTCTGTACCAACATGCCCATCAATACCGCCGCCATGGCCGGAAAACCGATGGCCACCAACAACGGTGCCGCGATGGCTGCCGGTGTACCGAAGCCAGACGCACCTTCAATAAAGCAACCGAACAACCAGGCAATGATAATGGCCTGAACCCGGCGGTCTGGGCTGATGGTGGTAAAGCCGGCGCGAATAACCATGATAGCGCCGGAGTGTTTGAGGGTATTCAGCAGCAAGATCGCGCCAAAAATAATCCACAGCAGCCCCAGCGTAATCACCAGACCCTGCAGGGAAGAGGCCAGCACCCGGTTAAGAGACATGTCCCAGGCGAACAAGGCAATACCAGCACTGGCCAGATACACCAGCGGCATGGCCTGGCGAGCCGGCCAGCGCAGGCCAATCAGCAAAATGCCGGCCAGCAGAATGGGAACAAAGGCAAAAAAGGCGAATAAACCCGTCGACATCAAAGAGCTCCTGTACTTGTTATTGGCTAGATCTTTTATAATTGGTAATACCAATTTACAATCTAGTGCCGACAGGTTAAAAAAACATCAGGTGCAGTGTCAAACGAAATTTAATAGACATTAGTATACGTAGTCGTACGGGGGTATTGATGACGACGGCAAAACCTTGTTAAATTTAGGAATTGGTCTTACCAAAGGTGTCAAAGATGGAATTGCCACAGATTCGCCAACGCCGGCTATCTGACACAATTATGGATCGGCTGGAAAGCATGATTCTGGAAGGCGCCCTGAAGCCCGGCGAACGGCTGCCTGCAGAGCGGGCTCTGGCCGAGCAGTTCGGGGTTTCACGGCCGTCACTGCGAGAGGCTGTGCAGAAACTGGTGGCCAAAGGGCTGCTGATCAGCCGTCAAGGCGGTGGAAATTACGTCACCGACAAGCTGGGGTCCAGTTTTAGCGACCCATTACTGGCGCTGCTGGAAAGCCACCCAGAGGCCCATCAGGATTTGCTGGAGTTCCGCCACACCCTGGAAGCAGATTGTGCCTACTACGCCGCCTTGCGCGCCACCGAAGTAGACCGCAAACACTTGCAGGCCGCTTTTGATGAACTTCAGGCCTGTTACAGCGATAGCACCCACACCCAGGAGGCTCGCGCCAAAGAAGGCGTTACCGACGCGCGCTTTCACATGGCTATTGCCGAGGCCAGCCACAACATGGTGTTACTGCACACCATGCGCGGCCTGTTTGACCTACTCAAACGCAACGTGGTGACGAACATTGGCGGCATGTACGAGTTGCGCGGCGAAACCCGTGAACGCCTGGTGAACCAACACAGCGAGCTGTTTCGGGCCATTATGGAAGCACGGCCAAATGACGCCCGGCGCAACGCAAGCGAACACATCAGCTACGTGCAGGAAGTGTTGACGAATAATCGCGAAGCAGAAGTGCGCACGGCGCGCGCGGAGCGTTATCGGTTTCTGGAAAACTTCGACAAACACTAGCTGCAGCTCAAGGCTCTGCAACCCAGTGTTATGATCAGTCAGAAAAGGCGGGCCCTAAACGCAAAGTTGGCTGTTGCGCTTGTTCTTATCCAGCCATACTGAAACAATCCCGGGCACCAATTTCTATCACCCCCTATCATTATGGCCAACCATGCAACTATTAGTTCGTAATCTCGCCCGCACCACCACCGAACAGGAAATCCGCGAGCTGTTTGAGGCACACGGCACCGTGACCGAATGCACTCTGGTTCTGGATAAAGAAACCGGCAAATCAAAAGGGTTTGGTTTCGTTGAGATGCCCGACGCAAAACAGGCAAAACTGGCTAGAGCAAAGTTGCACGAAACGCGTCTGGGCAGCAACAAAATACGGGTAAAAACGGCTCAAGAGAAATAACAAACCAGGGTTTTCTGGCCCAAGTTTTAAGGCCCGGCTAACTCTTGAGAGCAGCCAGAATCTCAAACGAACGCAATCGGTCTTGCTGGTTGTAAAGATCGCAGGTGAACAGAAGCTCGTCCGCCTGGGTATGCTGCAAAAGCGTTTGCAGTTTCTGTTTGACGGTGTCGCCACTGCCAATCATTGCCAAGCCCAGAAAATCTCGCACAGTTTGCTCTTCCTGAGAATGCCACAGGCCATCCATACTCGCCACGGGTGGGCGCATCTTCAGGCTCTGACCACGGATTAACGACAATATGCGTTGATAGGTGGTGGTGGCCAACAACTCGGCTTGCTCATCGGTGTCTGCTGCAACCAAGGGCACACCCAGCATCACATAGGGCTTATCCAACAATTCCGATGGCTGAAACTGGCTGCGGTATAGTTCTATAGCCTGCATCATCATGCGCGGCGCAAAGTGCGACGCAAAGGCGTAAGGCAAACCCTTTTTTGCCGCCAGTTGTGCGCTGAACAAGCTGGAACCCAACAACCAGATCGGCACGTTGCTGTTCACACCCGGCATAGCCACGACTTTTTGGCCTGGCTGGCGCGGCCCCAGAAAGGCCTGCAGCTCTTCCACGTCTGCAGGAAAATCATCCACACTTCCGCTCAGGTGTTTGCGCAAAGCGCGGGATGTGAGCGGGTCAGTGCCTGGCGCACGGCCCAAGCCCAGGTCAATTCGGCCCGGGTAAAGCGATTCCAGAGTGCCGAACTGTTCGGCGATCACGATGGGCGCGTGGTTTGGCAGCATAACGCCCCCAGCCCCCACGCGAATTTTCTGCGTACCCGCCGCCAGATAGCCAACCACAACCGCGGTGGCGGAGCTGACAATGGCGTCCATATTGTGGTGTTCAGCCACCCAGTAGCGGTTAAAGCCTAACTGTTCCGCATGCTTAGCCAGCGTCAGTGAGCGCTGCAAAGCCGGGGCGGCGCCTTCATCGTTGTCTTTTGTGGAGGCTAAATCCAATACTGAAAACGCCACGTCGTTTATGTTCATTGCCTATCACCCCTTCACTTCATGCTGTCACGATTTGAATAGCTCGCGTACTAGTAGCTTTTCATCACAATAACACATTGATACCGACGCAGACGTTGGGGATTGCCTACGGGGCACTCACAACCCGGCGACGCAACCATCACTTCGGGGATCGGCTGCGCCTTCTATAACGCCGTCCGGCCTCAACACTAATGCGCCGGCATGGCCCATGGTATCGCTGAAGGCTTCATTCAGTGGCTCAACGACATGCCCTACTGCTTTAAGTTCGTCGACCAGCCCCGGTGCGATCCTGCTTTCCAGTTTCAGTGTGGTGCTGGTGTCGCCCCAAGTGCGGCCAAGTAACCATCGCGGAGCGGTCACGGCTTGCTGCAAGCCCTGATTGAACAGAGCATAGCGGCTGAACACCATGGCCTGGGTCTGAGGCTGGCCCTCACCGCCCATGGTGCCGTAACTCATCACCCGTCCATCATCAAAATGCGCAAGGGCCGGGTTCAGGGTGTGGAAAGGTTTACGGCCGGGCTCCAACGCCTGCAACGCGCCGGGTTTCAGGGAGAAACTGATGCCCCTGTTCTGCCAGTTTATGCCGGTGTCTTTCAGCACCACGCCAGAGCCAAACTCCCAATAGATACTTTGTATAAAGCTGACGGCACGGCCCGCGTTATCGATACACCCCATCCAGATAGTGTCGCCCGGGCTGGCAGGATCGGGCCATGGCATCGCCTTGGCGGGATCAATGTCTGCAGCCATGGCTGCCAGTTTCTTCGGGGACAGATAATCTGACGGCACTCCCGGCAATCTGTCCGGGTCTGTTACCAAACGGTCGCGCACGCGGAACGCCTGTTTGGTGGCTTCAACCAGGCCGTGAATATAGTCAAAACCTTCCGCTTCTTTTACGCCCAAACGATCGAAGATACCCAGAATCATTAATGATGCCAGCCCTTGAGTCGGTGGCGGCAGGTTGAAAATTCGGGCGCCCCGCACCTTTACCTGCAGCGGCGACACCAGCATGGCCCGACAAGATGCCAGGTCTGCGGCGGTTAACGGGCTGCCCAGGCGCGACAGCTCGTCACCTATGGCTTTACCAAGTTCACCTCGATAAAAATCGTCCAGTCCGGCCCGGGCCAGTTGCTCAAGAGTGTTCGCCAGAGCCGCCTGTTTCATCAGTGACCCCGGCTGTGGCACCTTGCCACCGGGCATAAAGGTTTCAAAAAACCCAGGCGCGTCGCTCATCTGATGACTTTTTGCAGCTGTCAGTGCAGCCTGGCTTTCGGTGACAACAATGCCTCGGGTTGCCTGGTCGATGGCCGGTGCTAACAACCGTGCCAGCGGCATCGGCTTACCCCAACCACCTGCAATAGCCAGTGCCTCCTGCCAGCCGGCGACCGTGCCAGCGCTGGTCAGTGCGGCAAGCGGGCCACGGGGAGGTATTGCCTCGTAACCTTGGTAAAACCCGCGGGTTGCTGCGCCCGCTGCACGACCGCAGGCGTCAATAGCCACCGGCGCCTTACCGGGCTCGTGGATCAGCCAGAAGCCATCACCGCCGATAGAGTTCATATGAGGGTAGACCGTTGCAATAGAAGCCGCCGCGGCAACCATCGCCTCTACCGCATTACCACCCTCGCGAAGCACATCACGGCCTGCATGCGCCGCCTGGTGGTGGGGTGCTACAAACATACCGTTCGCTGAATAGACGGTTTTAAGCATGATGACTTTCTCCGGAATGCGCCACAACGTCGGTCTTGTATTGAGGGTATTGGCGGCTCATCAGATTACCAATCCGTAGAACATCCGCAACGACGTGATAAACAGAAACAGCGCAAACAGCTGCTTGAGTACAGTGGCGTTGATCGAGTGTGCTAACCGCGCGCCCACCGGTGCCATGAGCATCGTGGCCGGCACAATCAGCGCCAGGCCGACAAGGTTGATATACCCCAGCGTGAACGGTGGCCGCGACTCAACGCCAATGCCGTTGATCAGAAAACCGATGGCGCCCGGCACGCTGATCACAAAACCCAGCGCAGCACCCGTCCCGACCGCAGTGATCATGGGTATTCGCATGGCGCTTAGAACCGGCACGCTAAGAGTGCCACCACCTATTCCCATCAGGGTCGAAATGCCGCCGATAAACACCCCCAACACACCGGAACCGGCCGGTCCTGGCAGACCGTCACGAACACTGAAACTGTCTTTTTTGAAAGCCATGTTCAAGGCCACCAACAATGCGATAGTGGCGAACACGGCCGTTAATACGTGGCCATCCACAAAACCAGAGACAACAGCGCCAATAACCACACCCACGATGACACCCGGTATAAGCTTCCGGAGAATATCCGCATCCAGGCTTCCACGTTTTAAATGGGCGCGAGAAGACATAATGGAAGTCGGGATAATCGTCGCCAATGACGTGCCTACCGCCACATGCATGCGGACAGCTTCATCGATGCCCAGAAATGTGAACAGGTGATAAAGCACCGGCACGATCACAATGCCGCCACCCACACCCAGTAGCCCGGCCATCAGGCCAGCTATGATGCCAGTGACCATCAGCGACAGCGCCAGACCGGCCAGCCAGCCAATGGAATAATCAGCAAAAAAATCCATATCAAATTCCAGTTTGAGTATTACCAGCCAATTGCCATGCAACGAACGGCAAGACACCGACATAAATGTCACGGGTGGTAACGCCTTTCGGCGAGCCGGATCATTGGGTCGATTGCTCGGTTATCTAGCCCGTTAAATAACAAGACGAACTTTTGTTAAGGAACACTAAGGAACGGCGCGCTCGACTATGCACTCGTAACCGCCCATTTCGAATTCACGGCAGATGAACGGGCGCTTCTGATAAATTGAGCAAGACATGGTGTTGCGGTCCAGCGCGGCGCACCAGCCGTCGTCCAGTCGGGCCATGGTGCGGCTACCCCACTGGTCGGTTGCAATGAAGCGCTCTGGCACGCCGGTCTCTGTAATCAACATAACTTCGAGGCGACAGCAGCTGGCCTGGCAGCTTGAGCAGCTGATGGTGCTGTCTGGCAGGTTCTCTGCTTCAATCCTCATTGGAATGCGCCATTGTATTCTCCGCGGGCGTTGTCATCAGAGCAGCTCTTTGCGCAGCTGCGACGGACTTTTGGGTGACAGCAAACCCGGTGCGACATCAAACACGGTTTTGGCTCCAGTTTCACCTGAGCGCGCCAGCCTATAAACAGCACGAGTGTAGGCTACCAGAACACTGGCGGTGAACTCGAGGTTATTGCCCAGAGCCAACGAGCACTCAATGGTCTGTTTGCTGTGGGTTCCGGTATCGGTTTTACGTTCCGGCAAAATGGTTTCACCAAACAGGCGGTTCAGTGACATTAGACCGGGGTCCCAGCCCACAGCCAAAAGCGCAATATTGCCAGACTTTTGTGCTGCACCATTGAGTGCTGCAAAGTATTCATTCACTTTTTCATGGGTGTCAAAACTGTCCACCGTGTTAAAAAACTGCGTCAGGTGTGGCCCCTGTTCCGGTAGATCGGTTTTAGAACCACCACACAGAATCATCACATCCACTTCATCCTGATAGTGCTCGACATCCGCCATGGCGTATACCGGCACCTTTTGATCTAAAAGTGTCACGCTGGCAGAATCACGGCGACTAAACACGCAAATCAGCTCCATGTCTGAATTTTGTGCCAAACACGTTTCCACGCCCCGGCCCAAACTGCCATAACCGGCAATGGCTACTCTTATCTGATCTGTCATGGTGATTGAATCCATTTTCTTAAAACAATTTTGTGTACGAGAACACAGCTTCGAGGGCTTTGCAGAAGCCTAGTTCGTCGATAAGCGCATAAAATAGACCCTCAAAATTAGCACGATAATACGCCAACTTTTAGTCTGCATCAGAAAGTACCGTTTGGCACATTCAAAAACGGATGACTACGCCACCACAAAAGCCTTAAAAGTGCGCTTGGGTGCCATAACAGCATTGCTGTTATCATCTTAAATTAGATTTTTTACCAAGAGGAATTTATGGAAATTCAAAGATTTGAAACAGGCACTCGGATGAGCCGCGTTGTTGTTCACAATCAGACCGTGTATCTGGCTGGCCAAGTCGGCAATGCCTCTGATGACGTAGCTGACCAAACCCGTGAAGCACTTGCCCGCGTTGATGCACTATTAACGAGCGTTGGTTCTAGCCGTGAAGATTTATTGCAGGTGATCATCTGGCTTTCTGATATGGCTGACTTTAAGGCTATGAATTCGGTGTGGGACGCGTGGGTACCGGCTGGTCATGCCCCTGCCCGAGCTTGTGGTGAGGCACGCCTGGCAAGGCCTGAATTAAAGGTTGAATTGATCGTTACGGCCGCAGCAAGAAGCTGATTTGATAGTAGCCGCAGCATCATGCTGCGGCTCTGGAACTTGAACAGAAACAACCTGAATCTCGACCAAGATAGCCGTTAAGGCCCGGCCCCTGGTCACTTTTCTGCGCCATCAGGACACCAGCAGATACACCACCATCAGCACAGCCTCGATGAAGAGGCTGTGAGACGTCTACGGCTTAACTCTTAAACCCTGAAGCGGGAAACATTCTTGCTTAAAGTTTGGCCAATGGTTTCGATATGACCACTGTAAACATCGTTCTCACTTGCCGCAGCGGCAGCCTCTTGGCCTTGGTCTGCGATGCGCGTGATGGATGCGTTGAGCTCTTCGGTCACTGAGGTTTGCTCTTCAGAAGCCGTCGCAATTTGCATTGTCATCTGGCTAATGGACGTTATTGCATCGGCTACCCGGTTCAATGCATCCATAGCGTCCTGAGCTTTCTCCATGCTGACATTGGATACAGCCTTGGACGCGTTCATCCCAGCGACGGCATCACTGGCTCCTTTCTGCAGGCGCTCAATCATGCTGTTTATTTCTTTGGTGCTGGTTTGGGTTCTTTGGGCCAGGTTTCTCACTTCGTCCGCCACCACGGCGAATCCGCGGCCGGCGTCGCCTGCACGAGCCGCCTCTATTGCGGCATTCAGTGCCAGCAAATTGGTTTGTTCTGCAATTCCCTGAATTACTTCAAGCACCGAGGTAATCGAGGTTACATCTTTGCCCAAATTGTTGATGACTTCGGCTGCAGCATTCACTTCTTGCGCCAGTTTTCGCACCGCATCCCTGGATTGGCCGACGGTTTCCAATGAAGCCCGGCTTTCCTTATCAGCCGTATTGGCCGCATCGGCTGTTTGCTGAGCATTCTGGGCGATTTCACCTGCGGCTGCGGACATTTCGTTAATAGCAGCTGCCACCATATCCACTTCGGCTTGCTGGCCTTCAACGCTCAACCGGCTTGCGCTGGCGGTTTTTTTCAATGCGACCACATTCGTTGCGAGGTCATCACTGCCACTTAGAACATCGTGCACGACCACTTGAATATTTTCGATAAAGCTATTGAAGCTGCCTGCGAGTTCTCCGAATTCATCCTTGGCACTGGCATCCAGGCGCTGGGTTAAATCGGCCTCACCAGAACTGATGTCTGCCATTGCAGAGTTCAAACGCCGCACTGGGGCCATCAGTATTTTGATACCCGCGTGTAAAATGAACAGCGATACCAGCAAACCCACGAGCGCAATGATCATCCCGGTCGTGCGGGCGCTTTGCATGGGGGCGTTGATTTTGTCGACGTTCACAAAAGTGCCCAGATACCAGTCGACGCCTCGCGCATTCTTAATCGGGTGAAAAGCGACTCGCCACGCCACATCGCCTGATTCATAGAATTGACGAAGCCCGTCAAACTTGGGCGGCACGCCAATCAAATCTTTAATGTTTTCTCCGATCAACTTGCTGTCGGGATGGAACAGGACAACACCTTCATCATTAACCAGGCCCGCGTAGCCAGTGTCTGCAAGCGTTATGGTCCCGAGCATTTTTTTGATAGCGCCCAAGCTTATATCCGCACCTGCCACACCAACGTTACTTCCACCGCTGACAGGCGCCAAAGCGGTAATGATCATTTCGCCGCTCGTCGCGTCGCGATATGGCTCGGTAAACGAAGCCTTACCTTCCGCCATGCCTTTTTTGTACCACGGGCGACCGCGGGGGTCGAAGCCATCTGGGAGCGTTGCTTCCGCAGCCGTTGACTCCATCAGCATGCGACCCTCTTTATTACCGAGATACACATTAATGAAGCCACCACCGGTAGAAACCGTTTGTAAAATATTACGCCTCTGCTCATCACTCTGAGTGTTTCCCAGACTTTCCGCCACAGCCTCTGTCATCACCAACCGGGTATTAAGCCATTCAGCGATACTGGATGTGTTCTGCGCCACAGCGTCTTCGATCAGTGCGTCGACGTAGGTGCTCGTTGTGCTCTTCAGCCGCATGTCGCCAACAATGGTAATAGTGCCCATCAAAAGCACTAATATTATGCCAAATGTGACCAAGAGCTTTTGCCCGAAAGTTAGTTGCACAGTATGTCCTCGTCTTTTTGCAGGCGGGTTATAAAGAATACTCGTATAGGTAGGCTTATCGGCAGGTACTGCAATGTCTTTAATCAATTTTACGACTGATTAAAGGCGAACGACAGTAACACGAAGGTCGTTTACTACAGGTCAGGTTTTCGCCGCTACTGTTGTTCCTGCTGTTCCGACGCGGACGTCGCTCGGCTCCTGTTCCATGAGTCGGCCGATGGTCTGACCGACCTTCAGCACCGCCATCTCCACTTTGCGAGTGGGCAGGTTGGCGAAGTTCATCCGAATGCAGTTACGGTATTTTCCCGCCGCCGAGAAAATATTGCCGCTCGCCACTTGTACGTTCTGGGCTTCCAACAGGCGATTGAGGGCAAAGGTGTCGAACTCTTCCGACAGCTCGATCCACAGCGTAAACCCCCCTTGGGGTTGGCTGACTCGGGTGCCCGCCGGGAAATAGCGGTTGACCCATTCGCTCATCAGGTCGCCGTTGCGCTTGTATTGTTTGCACATACGGCGCAGGTGCTGGGGGTAATTGCCCTTGGCGATGAATTCGGCAACCGCCAACTGGGGTTGTGTCGCCGTGGCGCCCGAGCCAATGTATTTCATGTGCAGCACCTGTGGCAGGTAGCGTCCCGGGGCGATCCAGCCGACCCGAAGGCCGGGTGCCACTGTCTTGGAAAATGAACTGCACAGCAGAACCCGATTGTCCTCATCAAAGGACTTCAGTGAGCGCGGCCGCGGATAGCGATATGATAGATCACCATAGATATCGTCTTCAATGATCGGCACGTCAAAACGCTGGGCCAGGCGGACAAGCTTGAGCTTGCGATCGTCGGGCATGATGTAGCCCAGGGGGTTGTTACAGTTGGCAGTCAATTGAATAACTTTGATCGGCCATTGCTCCATGGCCATTTCCAAGGCTTCCAGGTTGATGCCAGTGACAGGGTCAGTTGGAATCTCCAGTGCCTTGAGGTCGGCGGCCTTAAGAATTTGCGTGATGCCGTGGTAGCTCGGCGAGGCAATGGCAACGATGTCGCCGGGCACGCAAACCGCGCGTATGGCGGTAGACAGGGCTTCCTGGCAACCGCTGGTGACGATTATGTCGGCCGGGGTCAGGCTGCAGCCCGAATCAATGGACAGCCGAGCGATTTGTTCACGCAATGCCAATACGCCCTGAATGTGGTTGTACTGCAGGCTTGCGCTGTCACTGCGCCGGCTGATACGGGCCATTGTGGTCAGCAGCGGCTTGAGGGTGGGCGCGGTTACATCCGGCATGCCGCAACCCAACTGAACGGTACTGGTACTCTGATCGAAACGCATCAGCTCCCGAACCATGTCCCATTGGGAAATGTTCACCGGCCGCAAGATCGGACGGTCCATTTGCGGTAATGGCGCCACTCGCCTGTCGGCGGGAACGAAATAGCCCGACCTGGCGCGCGGTATCGCCAGCCCGGAACATTCCAATACACGGTAGGCCTGTTGCACGGTTGTCAGGCTGACACCGTGCTCATGGCTGAGGGCGCGTACAGAGGGTAGGCGCTCGCCAGGCCCGTACAGGCCCTGCTCGATGCGGCTGCTGATGAATTCGGCGAGGTTCAGATAAAGAGTCATAACTCTGACTGTAGCTTTTCGTTTGTTGCTTGAAAAGCGACAGATAGGGGTTTTTTTGAAATTTTTATACGAAAAAAGGCAGTCTGTATTTAAAAAATTCATCACTTCTGTATCTGTAATACACCTCGGTGCCTTGGGATGATATGCCCTATAAAGATCCGCAAGTTCCTGGCGCCGCTGACGCTGATCGATGGAGCGTGATAATGCAGAACCTCGATTACTACTCGATCATTTTGTTCGTGATCGCCACATGCGTCACGCCAGGACCTAACAACGTGATGTTGATGTCATCGGGGGCGAATTTCGGGATGGGCCGCACGATGCGACATCTGGCAGGGATCAACATCGGTTTTCCGCTAATGTTGATGGCCGTCGGGCTGGGCGCAGGGGCCATTTTTCGCCAATACCCATGGCTGCAGGACGGACTGAAAGTGATAGGCGCCGTGTACCTGCTGTATCTGGCCTACCGGATAGCCAGCGCCCCCGTGGTGGACATAGATGATCCGTCGGGCAAGCCCTTGGGGTTCACCGCTGCGGCGTTGTTTCAGTGGGTTAACCCGAAAGCCTGGGTGATGGCCGTAGGCGCAGTACTGGCATTCACCTCACCTTTGGGGCCCTTCAGTGTGCAGGTCTTACTGATTGCTCTGCTGTTCTTTCTGTTCGGTTCACCCTGTTCGTTGATTTGGGTATTTTTTGGACAGTATTTGCGACGTTTCCTGACTCGGCCGTCGTGTTTAAAGGCGTTTAATATCACCATGAGCCTGGTGCTATTGATATCGTTAATTCCGGTTTTAAAAAGACTGTCATTTCCGCAATGGGGGTTTTGAACTCACAGAAAAGTTGTTAAGACGCAACCAGTGCAATCAATTAGCACTCGGCGCCTTTAGTCGACAGCGTGCAGATTATCGATGTCGCGCGCTTCCACACAACACGGGGCGAGCGACTGTACAAGCAATCTGAGCTCACGCCCTGAATGGGGAAAACCCATGCCAAGGAGCCAGATCATCGTTGCTTCAGGTAGGTTTTCCGGCAAGCCACTTCAGGCCAACAGTGGCTTGAAGTGTTCACTGTGTTCACTGTGCGCGCTGACGCGATGGGTATGAGAGGGTTCTATGTTTGAGTTTTCGAGTTTCGCTGCCGCACTGGGAGTTTACGTGATCGGCACCGCCAGCCCGGGGCCAGGCAACCTGGCGATTGCCAATACCTCGCTCAATTACGGGCGCACACCGGGCCTGGCGTTGGCCGCCGGGGTCATTTCCGGATCGTTATGCTGGGGTGCAATGACGGCTGCCGGCGTCTCGGCGCTGTTGATGTCCAACACGCAGGTGCTGGTGTGGCTGAAGATATTGGGCGCCTGCTATCTGTTCTTCCTGGCCTGGAAGTCGATCCGCGGTGCGCTGGCGCACAACGCCGTGATCGTGGAGCGCACGCAGGATAAACAGACGCGCAACCTAGGCTTCTATTTGCAAGGGCTGGGCATTCACTTGACCAACCCCAAGGCGACCTTGACCTGGTTCACCGTGACCACTGTCGGGCTGAGTGCCAGCGCACCGATCTGGGCCAGTTTTGTCCTGGTGGCGAGCTGTGCGGTTTTGGGAAGCGTGATTTTCTGCACTTATGCACTGGCCTTCTCCGCGCATTCGGCGGAACGGTTTTTCACCCGTACCCGTAAATCGTTCGGGCTGATTTGCGCGGTCTTTTATTCGATGGTGGCCATCGGTTTTCTCAGCTCACTGTTCTGAGGCACCGGTAGAAATTTCATCTATAAAACGAGGGACTATAATGCACTTCCGGGCACTAACTCGGCAATTGCCTGAGTGTAGTGAAAACAGTTAGTGCAGCTCATCCCGGTTATCGGGGGCAGTAGGGCCAAGCGTATCAAACTCACCTTTGCCTTCGGACTTTATATCTTCTGCATTTCTGGTTACCGTCTTATTAATCGGCATGCTTAACATGAGTTTTGCTGAGCTTTCGACGTCAAAATCAACCAGTTCAATGCGCTCAATCAGGATGCTTCGAGCGTCGAATTCTTGCTGGGTTATATCCGTAATTGGAAATGAAAAATTCGCGCGTTCTCCTGCACGCATCTCCTTATTTCGCGATGTATCTATTGTTTCTCCATTTCGCGAATACGTTACTCTGACAACCAGGAAAGTCGCCGTTTGCGCTAAAACGGAAACGCTTATATCCACGTTCGTCATTTCCATCGTGCGATCAACAGGTGTCATTGACAGCCCGGTGATACTTAATTTCGAATCAACAACTGAAATAACGTGCTCTATTTTTTTTGTAGAAGGCTTTCCGTTTATTTCACCGGTGAACTCTGCCTTGAAGGTATGAATTCCAGATTTTTTTGGTATGTACTGCGCCAAGTAGCTTTGGTCTGTAACATTAATTCTTACACCGTCCGGGCGAACCATATTATTTGACACGGTCAAACTATCAATTTTTTCGTTAGTTTTATTGAAAACCTCGATGGTATGACCTTCTATATTGTTCTCTACGCCATGTGTTGATAGCGACATTTGTATTATCGTAGGCTGCCCAACCTGTATTCGGATTTCGTAAGCGTTTATCCACGCTGAGTACTTCGGTACCAGGCCGATGCTAAGTTGGAGATCAACGTTTTTTTTGCTATCTCTATCGGTCTTTAAAAATTTAATCGTCCACTCACCAGGCTTTGGATCCACTATTCTTGGAAACCCCCATTGGTTTACACGTGCTTTAGGGGGGAACGTTCTAGAAGGAATAAAATAACCTTTGCCAGAAGAGCTTGACGCTACCCGTTTATTATCAGGATCGAATAGCTCAATGTGCAAATTCGAATACGTCGACTTAACAGAAAACGTCATACCGCTTTCGTCTGTATTTTCTGGCACAAAGATTGGGAAGATCAGGAATTCAGTATCTGCGGGAATTCTTATGGTAGCGATTTTATGGGTATTTATCTGCAAATTTAATGAGGCGTTTGGCGCTGATGGCGCTTCATTACACCCTAAAACCATAAAGCAAAAAATAAAAACGAGTAAACCTTGAACGCCATCTCTCATGATATTCCCTTCGTATTTGGTCTACACCCAAACTATAAAACATCATGATTCATAAAAATATCACTGTATACATAGATTATCGACGTTTTTTAAAGGGAAAGTTTGATGATTTTAAAGACCCACAATTGCGGCACACTCTTGAGTACTTTTTTTCAATAGACGTTATCAAAATAGCGTAGCGAGACCTGTTCTTGGATGAAACAAAGGACTCGCTGGATCCACTAGAAACAGGAGGGTGATAAGAATCACCACTCCAATCTACAAATTCAACCAATAATAGGCAAATTTCTCCAGGCTCGCTTGTGTAACAACTCGCAACCATTTTCAGTTATCAGAATATTATCCTCATGCACCATCATTTTTCCTGGGGCATAGGTCATACCCGGTTCCAATGTGAGAATCATACCGGCTTGCAATTCCACATCACCGTTTGGCACATTTGAGGGCCACTCTGTCAACTGCATACCCAAACCATGACCCATACGGCCGACATCGTTACCCAAGGCGCCCGCTTTCTCTAGCACCGACCACATCGCCTGCCATACTTCGCCAGTCGTTCTTCCCGGTGCTGCGATGCGTAAGCCCGCTTCCGTGGAGTTATATACTGCATCATAAGCATCCACAGTTAGCGCATCGACCTGACCAAAGGCGTAATTGCGATCGAAATCACTAAAGTACCCGTCAAAATTAGCGCCCGTATCAATTATCAACACATCGCCGCTGCCTAGTTTACGGTCTGTTGGGCCCATGATGATGTTGTCATACCCGCCCTGTCCCGAAGCCGAAATCAAATATGGGCACGCATCCGCGCCCAGCCGCAGCATTTCCAAGTGCATTGCCTTGCACGCTTCACGCTCTGTCATGCCCAGTTGCAGATGCTCCAGCAGAAAATCAAACCCTGCCGCCGTTACTTCGCAGGCAAAGCGAATTTTGGCCGTTTCCGCTTCAGATTTAACACTGCGTAACGCCCGGATAATCAGCGAAACGTCCGCCCAAAAATGCTGACTCAGTTCCTCTTGCAGCAACGCGAAGTTTGCTGCGGGCATGCGTAAATGGGTTTCAGGCCCCATCATTGCCCCAATGCGCCCGCTGCCCTTGGCACACGAAGACAGCGTATCGGCCAACAACGAAATCCCGTCATCCTCCGGCCGCGGTGATGGCCAGCTGCGCACGTCCTCGATCCAGGTTTGGCGCAGGCCGGCCGCACCTATCTCCGGCACCACCGCGATCGGCTTGCCACTCACAGGGATCACCAAAAACCATGGTCGGGTGGGGCTTTCCCAGAACTGTGACCTAAAACCGCTAAAATAACGGAATTCAGGTTCCGTGGTAAAAAACACGACGTCGATATTCTGCTCAGCCATATGCGCCTGCAATGCCTCTGTGCGAGTTTTAAACTCCACAGTCTCAAATCCGCGTGATGGTGCAATCAAAGTATCAGTCATTTTGGCTACTCTCGTTATTCTGGCCTATGGCCTACAGTAAAAAATTACAGATGCCATTAAAGCGGGTCCACATAACCGTGGTATTAGTTGAACGCCAAATCTCTTAAAGATAAGGCAACACCCGGGAAGAAAATTAGAATTGCCGTCATAGCAAACAGAATGAGAATGAATGGTAGCGTGCCGCGAATTACATCCATATAAGGCCGATTGAAAATTGCTATAGCAGTAAAGATATCGCAACCAAAAGGAGGAGTAGCGGATCCAATTGCCATCTGCAAAGTAACCATAACACCCACAAGCACGGGGTCTAGGCCCACGCTTTCAACTATTGGCACAAAAATGGGCGTCAAGATCAGCAACACGACTAATGAGTCAACAAACATACAGCCAACGAAGAAAGCGAGTGCTATGACAAACAACACAAACTCTGGAGACGCATTCTCTAGACTTAAAGGCGCCAGCAATTCCTGCGGAATCTGCTCAAAAGAAATGTACCAGGAAAAAGATTGGCCGATTCCCACCAGAATAAACACCACTGCCGTGATCAGGCCCGTGCTCAAAGCGGAGTCCATCAAGTCTTTGATCTTGAGCTGACGATAGATAACACACTCAACCAACACCGCATACAGTACGGCAAAGGCAGCGGCCTCAGTAGGCGTCATAATACCGGAGTAGATACCACCGACGATTAGTACAGGAAAACCCAGCGGCAAAATCGATTTCTTAAGCGCTCGTAGCCTCTCTACCCAATCCGTTTTCTCCACCAACGCAATGTCGTCAGAATGCTTAATACTGTAGAAATAGCAATAAACCGAAAACATCAATGCCAACAGCAAACCGGGACCAATACCTGCAACGAAAAGCTCACCCACACTGGTGTTAGCCAAGGTACCGTACAAGATTAGACCAATGCTGGGCGGGATCAGGAAGGCAATATCACTGGCGTTAATAATCAACGCCATAACAAAACTGTCTTTGTACCCCGCCTGCAGCAATTTGGGCCGCATAATTTTGCCGACTGACACCACGGTGGCCTGAGTAGAGCCCGACACCGAACCGAACAGGGTACAACTGATACAGGTAGTAATCGGCAGACCGCCGCGCATGTGGCCGACAAAAGACTGAACTAGGCCAAGTAGATTATGTGCCGTATGGCCACGAGTCATGATATCCGCCGCCAATATGAACATGGGAACAGCAATCAGCGCGTTGGGTGATATCCCAGTCACCATCTGTTGAATGATCACTTGAGGATCAGTGGCAGAGAAATGAACCAAGCCGATCAAAGCCGCGACAGCCAGCGGCACTACCATTGGAAAACTCATGAACAGCAAAATGACCATCACAGTCACAAGCGTGAATGTAATCACGTATATGTCCAGAGTACCCGAAACGATATCTGCAAAAAACTGGGCAGCCGAATTCATATCCCACCCTCGTCTGGGTCTATATTACTTTCAATAATTTCATACGACAGGTAAATATCGCTGTGTGTGAGGTTCATGATCAGACTAATAAAATACTGGATTCCCGCCATTGCAAGGCCCAGAGGAATTATTGAGTAAATCAGATAAACCGGAATCTGCAACGCTGGGCTTAGGCGATTAATCTCCTTAAGCTCCAGAACATAATTAAAAGCGAGGTAGGCCAGAAAAAACATAAGCATCGCCGTTACGGCCGCGATCAATATCGAAATGACTTTTTTGGCTGTATGATTGAGAACGTCGTAGACGGCCGTCATTCGTATATTTCGCCCCTTACGCACGGCATAAGCGAATCCAATAAACGTAACAGACACGATTAAAAACTGATTGAGTTCTTCAGCAAAGAAGATGCTTTGATTAAAAAAATAGCGACCGATTGCGTTGGCAGTAGAATTCAGCATCATGAAAACAATAGAAAAACAAACGACATATTTTTCAATCTTTTCGGTAATAAAGCTGATTTTGCTAAGCAGGTATTTCATTACTTAACCCCCAAACCACCAGTCCTTTGGTGGCTATCTTCGTTGAATAAATGGTTAATGATGCCCCACTAATCAATTAGGATTTTTTGGCTTCTTCAACTTCTTCAAGCAACCCCTGCAGAATATTACGAGCACCTTCACGAGCCGCGTCTTTCTCATTATCTTCGTAAGCATTTTCGACAACGTCGTAATAAGTTTCATGCAACTTTTTTGCAAGCGCCTCGAATCGACTACGCTCTTCTTCGTTCAACATCACAACTGTCATCGATGGGCGTTCTTCGAGAATGAGATCCATGCTTTCTTGGTTGATGCGAATCTGATAATCAAACGCGGCTTGCTCAGCTTCTGCGACAGCTTTTTTGATCATCAACTGCTTTTCAGGGCTGATGCTTTTAAACCAGTCATTGTTGGTAGATACGGTAGCAACATAAGGCTGCTGGCCCGGGAAGATAAGGTGAGTCTGCACTTCATGCCATTTAGCGTTATAGATGAAGTACATAGGATTGACCATGCCGTCAATAGTGCCTAGTTGTAGGGATCCGTAAACCTCGCCCCACGAAAGTGGCGTTGGCGTAGCGCCAAATACTTTATAGGTTTCTACCGGGATCGTTGAGGTAAAAGTACGAATCTTTTGGCTAGCAAAGTCTTCCGGGCTGCGTATGGGCTTGTTCGCGCCCCAAACCATCTCACCTTCTGAAAGCATGGACAACAGCTTCAAGTTTACATCTTCAAACTTCTCGGACAGATCTCCGTAAATAGTTTTACTACTCGTCAGTACTTTGCGAATAACCTGTTCATCGGTTCCTAACAAATACGGAAGGCTAAGTGCCTGCACCTCAGGCACGTAAGAGCCAAGATGGCCAGTGCCAACAGAGACGAATTGAATTGTGCCGTTAGCAGCTAGCTCGACAATGTCGTTTTCAGTGCCTAGCTGGCCGTAGTAATATATTCTGACTTTGATGTCACCGTCTGATTCCTGTTTGATAACATCGGCAAACTTTTTAGCGTATATTGCCTGAACATCGCCTTTATCTTCTTCACTAGCGAACTTCCAGGTTTCTGCCTGAACGGCGCTAACGTTTCCTAGGCTAATGCCCAAAGTGACAAGGAGTACGAATAACTTTTTCATATAACCGCCTTTGTATTTTTTATGTTACAGGTTTGAAAAATTTCCACGTTCAACTGAGTCTGTCTATTCGAGAACATTACCAACCAGCGTGACCCAATAGCCCGCCCCATATTTCAAAATATCGTCATTAAAATCGTACTTTGGATTATGGAGTGCACAACCTCCTTTTGATTCAACGCCATTGCCCAACAGCCCGTAAGCACCAGGTTTAACCCTTAGCATGCTTGAAAAATCTTCTGAAATCGTGAAAGGTTCACAATTAGCATTCACCTGTTCAGCCCCCAGAGCCTGCGTTGCCGCAGCGACAGCAAGACCCGTCTCGTATTCACTATTAATAGTGGGATAAAAGGTGTTGATGAACTCAAACTCGTAGCTTGCTCCTGCCGCCTGACAAATACCGGCGACGATTTGCTCCATTCTTTTTTCAATTTTTGCCAGCGTGTCTTCAGTAAAACAGCGACAGTCTCCTTTAATCACAACCTCAGAAGGGATGACATTAACCGTTCCATTGGTTATGAACTCTGTAGCAGATACAACCGCTGTGTCACGGATGGCATTTAAACTGCGAGAAACAATAGTTTGTAATCCTAGTATCACCTGTGAACCGACCACAATTGGGTCTACGCCAGTGTGAGGCATAGCTGCGTGACCGCCGATTCCTTGGATCCGGATCTGAAAACTGCTTTCACTTGCCATCAGCGAGCCGGGACGAATCAGAAAGTGACCAGCCGGTAGACCTGGGAGATTGTGCAGACCATAAACGGCATCAATGTCGAAACGCTCAAACAAACCATCGTTGATCATCGCCTGAGCGCCGCAACCGTGCTCTTCATCTGGCTGAAAAATAAAATAGACTGTGCCATTAAAGCTGCGATGCTGGGCCAGATAGGAAGCGGCGCCCAATAACATTGCGGAATGTCCGTCATGCCCGCAGGCATGCATCTTGCCATGATGGCGAGAACAGTGGTCGAAAGTGTTCTGTTCCTTAATTTGAAGCGCATCCATGTCAGCACGCAGGCCGACACTCGCCTTGCCATCCCCGTTTTTAAGGATCCCGACAAGACCAACCTGTCCAATGCCGCTCACTACTTCAATTCCCCAAGAAGTCAGTTTTTCTGCAATGAAGTCTGCTGTCTGGTCTACCTCGAAACCACATTCGGGAAAAGTGTGAATATGACGTCGCCATTCGGTCATGGCTGTTATCAAATTGGTGTCAAATTTGATCATGAAGAGACCTCCAACGGCGGCGTATGCGCCGCAAAATGATTGCAATCGGGTTTAGGCGAAAGATGACAGGACAGTAAATGACCGTAGCCGGACACTGCACCCGAGTACTGCAGTAAACGCAGGCTGTGCCATGCCAGTAACTGATTACTGGTGATCACAGGTTTTCCCAGCTGTCGTTCAATACGCTCAACAAGTTGGGCGCTACGCAACGCGGTACATGAGATAAACAACAGATCGGAATCAGGATCGCAGGCTTGTATCGCCGCTTCTTCAATGTCTCGCAGACTAATGAAGGTCATCGCTGTGTCGTCTTCAAATCCAAAGCCAGCGATATTAAGCACCTCGCAGTCAGAATGCGAAAACGCTCGTACCACGTCCTCGTTAACGGCTTGGGTATAGGGCGTAAGGATCGAAATTCGCTTAGAATTTAGTTCAGTGAACGCAGCGAAAGCCGCCGTCACAGGATTAGTAACGATAACTCCCGGCCGGACCGCATGAACTAATTCTGTTACCCGCTCACTGCCTATCGCTACCGTGCCGGAAGTGCACGCGTAGATAACGACATCCAGTATAGTGCCAGGCAAAATAGCATCAGCAGCAGCGCTGATACCCGGCGCCATGGTACGCAGATTTTCGATTGTTAACGGGTTATAGTTGCGTACCCGACTGGTAAACATTTCTACTCCACTAGGGTATATGCGCCGCAAGTCCTGCTCAAGATTGAAGTCCGTTGCAAGAGTGATGACGCCAACCCGACCTAATGGGGCTAGGTGATCCGAGGCATAACGCGGTGATAATGTCTCTGTTCTCATTATTTTATTCTCACGCGCTATTGGGCTTATGGATTGGATGCTAGTGCCCGATCAGCTACACCAATGCTACGCAACTGATTTGCAGGAATTCATACAATTTGCACCCGAGGATGAGGAAAATATGCAAATCTACGTATATATGTGTTTTTATCACACTTTGCACTCACCAGAATTCATAGAGCACGTGCCGCACTAGCACTTATTATGCAGACCCAAGCAATGCAGGCACCCAATATGAGCTCAATCGACAATTTTGATCGCAACATTCTTAGGATCATGCAAGCTTCAAACCGCACCACCTCTGACCAGATAGCCGAACAAGTTGGTTTATCACCCGCTGCTGTTCAGCGCCGAGTCAAACGAATGCGTGAACAGCAAATTATCAGCGCCGACGTATCATGTGTGAGCGCTAAGGCGCTCGGCCGAAATGTAACGTTGATCGTGCAAGTCAGCTTGGAGCGCGAACGTTCTGATCTAATGGATTTGTTCAAAAAAGAAATGAAAAAACGGGAGGAGGTACAGCAGTGTTACTACGTGACGGGTAGTGCTGATTTCATACTCGTCGTGACCGCCTTCGATATGGAAGATTATGAGCGATTCACCAGCGACGCATTTTTCGAAAATAATAACGTGCGCAGTTTCCAGACGCACGTCGTTATGGACCCGGTAAAAGTCGGCTTAACAGTACCGGTAGAAGAAAAAAAGGATTAGAAAGCATGCTTGTAAAAGGTAAAAGTAGGCGGTCACTAGACCGCCTACTGAGGATCAATGGGGCTCATCCAACTAACTGTTGATATAGCTCAGGATCGGTAGCACCCTCAGTACCCAGCACCAAGACTGTACTATCACGATCCAACCCAAGTGCCGCCGAAAATTCGCCGCTTTGACGCGCGCGAATCGCCGCTGCCAGTCCCGGTACCCCCGATTCGCCAGCCTCTACGGCTTGGTCGTGACGATAGCCTTTCGCCAGCATGCGCATCGTCAACGGTATCGCGTCCTCGCTCAGAGTCATAAAATCATCGGCACCGGTTTCAAGAATTTTCCATGCGAGTAGCGAGACTTCGCCACAAGCCAGCCCAGCCATCAACGTTTCCAGATCGCCTTCCACAACCACAGGCTTACCTGCGCGGGCACTTTGCTGCAGGCAATTCGCTTTCTCAGGCTCAACCACGACAAAGCGCGGGCGCTTTTCACCCCACAAATCCCAAAAATAGCCGAATACGGCCGCAGCCAAACCACCGACACCGCCCTGAATAAAGACGTGGGTTGGGATTTCTCCATCCAATTGCTCGACGATCTCAGCCAGCATCACGGTGTAGCCCAGAGCCACATCCTTGGGAATTTCCATGTAGCCTTCATAACTCGTATCAGAGACGATAATGCGGCCATGTGCCTTAGCATCTGCATCCGCTTGGCGGACAGATTCGTCATAATTCCCGCTAATACGGATGACTTCTGCATCATAGGCTTCCATTGCCTGCTTTCGGCCTTCAGTTACATCACGATGAACATAAATCACACACCCACAGCCAAACATCTGCGCGCCCCAAGCGACAGACCGGCCATGATTGCCATCTGTCGCGCAACTCACCACTATTTCCGCCACTTCGGTTTTCCAACTACCATTTAACAGGTCAGCAATATCTGGACGGATGCCCATTTTTTGCTCCAGTGCCAACTGCAACTGACGCGCCACTGCGTAGGCTCCACCCAGTGCCTTGAAGCTCTTCAAATCAAAGCGGCTGGATTCATCCTTGTACCAGATACGCGCCAAATCGACATCAGCCGCTAAAGACTCGAATGAATACAAGGGCGTTACCGCGTAACCCGGCCAAGTTTTGATATCGCGAATCGCATCAACACTTGCCGCCACGCTGAGCACATCCTTTTGGCTCTGGCTATAGGCAAGCTTGGTGTCGGCCTTCGGATTAGCGAAATGAGTCAGTCTTCCTGTGAGGTCTAGCATAGTTGTTGATGCCTTCTTTACTATTGGCAAGATTGACAAGCTGCGCTTAAGCGCTATCGCTGCTCCTCTGAAAGAGCCGCAAAGCCAATCCTGTTCCAGAATGAGGTTGCTCACCAGTGTTCGAGCACGTGACTGACCCTTCAGCGCAACCATAATCACGTTTGTCGTGATAAGGGGCTATGTTGACTCAGCTCTAGCTAGTTTAAGCAACGGATGAGCGGCTGTTCCGCGTATTGTCGCAAGCTGCTGAGGAAAAGCAGCACAATGGAAATGATCATCGCGGGAACCCTGCATCGCTGGCGCAAGGTCATAGCCTTCAATAACATGCTGGAGGTTATAGACAACAAACACGTAAGGCCGGAACTGGCTCTGAACTGTGTTGAAGAACTGTAGTGGTCAACTAATTCCGGACAGTATGTTAAGTTTTTCTTCAGTCACAACGTAAGCGCCCTTAAATCGACTCACTTGTCCTCGGTCGAGCTGCGGCACTTTTTTGAGGTTCGTTCCAGCTCCACATTTCACGACAACAGTGTCTCCAGCGTCAGCAATGCTCTCCAGAACATGCTGAATATAAACCGAGGATTCCAGGCTGTCGGCTCTCGCAGCTTCGATCAGGGAGTAACACGTTGCACTGGTACGGGCGCCCTGCGAGGTATCTGCAAATAGCCATGCTTTTCAACCAAAAGAACGGATGGATAGCCTTTTCGGACAGCACGTTACTAATCTTTAGGTCGCCTCGTGCGCAGTAACCCACCGAGGTGGGCCATTGGTTAAACGTATAATCCATGGCGGTAAATATCAGGGTGCCCTTTGCAACCCTGCCTGCGTTCAATTCCAGCCAGGTCTTCAGCGTGTTCAGTCCGGGCACGATCCGTTCCTGACAAATCCGCTTGCGCAGCAATAGTTGTCCGGCGACTGGCACTATTTCTGTGCGTGCGAGGTATCCATAGGTTAAGCAATGACACGCTTAATCGAAAGAAGTCGGTATGGACCGATGGGCCACCGCATGCCGGAGGGTGCTCAGATGAAACCCGGGGTCTTATGTGGGTCATGGAGCTTTACGCACAAGCTCGTCACGTTGGTGAGGAGATAAAGCTTCGCCCAGTACTCCCCTCTTTGTGAAAACTCTTCACTCGACCCTGCGCGCTTCCCAGAACGTTTTTTCAATTTGCAGTTTTCTACAACTCTTTGCTTTACTCATTGTGAGGAGGGTTTGACTGCAAAAAGCCCACGAACCTGAGGGTGACGAATACCCAAGCGAACAGAGGCATTATCAGAGGACATTACAGTTTGATAAAAGTGAGTCTCTTGCCGATCCATAGTCTTGGTGTTGCTACTATTCTGTGTACCACACAGACGTTAGGCTATCTTCTTTCAAAAAGTATCACTTCTACAATTGAAGCATTCATGTTTAGCGAGACAGTAAGGGCTCTTCCAAGAACAATCTTAGACTAGGTGACATACTTGCGAAAGCAGTGGAAAGAGCTGCCTCGTCATTAGGACTCGCGTTCGGGCAGCTCGCACTCATCCTAGGCGTTAATGAAAGTGACCTGAGAGCGTCTATTGATCCATTGAAAGAGTGTCTGCCCATGCATCATCATCCTAGCGAGGGCCCTTTTTTATCGCCTGGCGTCACTCACATTTTTCTTTGCTTTATTAAATTGGGCGAGGGGAGTGATATGTTAACGTGCACTCACTTGAAAAACTCCCACTAACTTACTCAGTCGTTGAGCGGTATTTTTTACTGATACCGAGCGATCTTGTAGTGTTCCTATAGAGCCGTTCATTTGTTCTGCTGATATGCCAACACGGCGTGCGGTATCACCATGGCGTTGACTATTTTGATCAAGCTGCTTAATAATAGAAAATATTTGTTCAACTAGATTATGTAGATAGGTGTTTTCTGATGATGCCTCTTCAGTCATCTTTAAACTGCGATCGACATTTTGCACGCCTGTTTCCATAAACGTAACGGCAGCCTGTGTTTGTTGCTGAATGCCCTCAATCATCTTTTCAATTTCGCTAGCAGAACCGGATGTACGTGATGCCAACTTACGGACCTCGTCGGCGACGACCGAGAACCCTCGACCATGCTCACCCGCTCGCGCGGCCTCGATAGCCGCATTGAGTGCCAGCAAGTTGGTTTGATTGGTAATCTCGGTAATAACACCGACAATTTTACCCACATCGACCGTGCGACTATCCAATGATCGTACTGTTTTTGCCGATGTTTCCACGATATTGCGAATATCTTGTGTGCCAGATCGCACCGCTTCAAATTGTTGTCGCGCTTCTCGGACAACGGTATCCATAGCTTCTTTCAATGCTTGAGCTGTCGTCGTCGCTTGACTGATTTCAACCAGCTGCTCTTCTAATAAGGCCAACATCTCCTTAATAGCATCAGAAACTTCAGAGGAGACTTGATAGGCTTCTTTATTCGTATCGAGCATGGCCTGATTGGTGTTTTTTACGCTGCTACTCGTGGCAATCACTTGACCAACGATGCCATCAAGACTATCGATAAAACTATTGATCCAACGCGCCATATCACCGGTTTCATCGGCTACTATTTGATGCTGTGCTATCCGCTGCCTCAGGTCACCTTCACCCTCGGCAATGGTTCGAATTACTTCGGACATTTCGTCAAGACGCATAGCTAAACGATGAGTACTTAATTTAGGAAAAATGAATGCTGTAATAACGACCAGCAACATTGAAAGGCCTATAATTACCAGCTGCGGCAGTGGTGTGAAATAATGCAGACCGGTGTTGATTGCAAGAATAGCCGTACTTGCCAATAAAAACCCTTTCATTAAACCAAGATTAATCGACCGACGGCGGTAGACTTCTTCTAAATCGCCTTCACACATCATCCCCCAACGATCGGGTGATCCTTTAAGCTTAAAGGTAACCCCTTTACCTATAACGGGAATATGTCGGTAGTCAGAATAACCGGGATAGGTTATGAACACATTTTCACCGTTACGAATGGTTTCACGAACACCCGGGTGAAGCTGGCCTGTTGCTGGATCAGTAAAGCGCAATTCTAATTCGGTATGTCGATTAACTTTGACGGTCCCCCACTTAGTGTGAATGCCGCTTTTTAAATTATCGTCACCTGAGATCGCATCATCTTCAAAGCGTGATCGTGATAGGGCTGTACCCTGTTCAATACGGTTGTCGAAATTAGAATCCACCATAAAAATATAGTTGTCACCTGAGTCAGGATAAATATGGCCTGCTTCGCGCTGAATCAGATCGCCCAGTGTCAACGCCAACTCAAAACTGACCCACTTATCGGCAATATCGCCAATCTAAAACTGACCCACCCTTGGCGTTTAAGTGTTGGTTAATAGGTCTTGGCTGCTGGCTGAGATTGGTGCGGTACCCGC
>Ga0163216_100442_pt1 | contig 68616 bp, 72 predicted proteins | sample SynspAceP_FD_167610 | JGI IMG/M metagenome (GOLD analysis project Ga0163216, IMG submission 167610) | Saline lake microbial communities from Ace Lake in Antarctica - Synechococcus sp. Ace-P (Illumina Assembly) | ecosystem: Environmental > Aquatic > Non-marine Saline and Alkaline > Saline ...
TCCCATGTGAGAGTAGGTCGTCGTCAAGCTTAAATTAAGAGAGCCCTGATAGCTAACGCTGTCAGGGCTTTTTTTTGGCTGAAGATAAATGATTGAGAGAAAGTATTTTGAGGTTAAGATATTTTTTTGGCATCACTCAACCGTATTAATTTTGATTTTCACTGTTTTCAGCAGAGGCTCTTTTGGTTTTTTATTTACTGGGTTTATCTATTCTATTGGTTTTTACTCCGTTTAAACTTTCATTTATAAAGGTGCCTTTGTGGTGTCTGTCTTGCTTAGCGGCTGTTATTGCTGGATTTATAGAAGGCATTCTAAATGCGCAAGGGATCATTGTTATCGCTGCTTATTCCGGGTTGCTGTTTGGTTCATTAACCTTGCGTTTAGTTTGGCTTCGCAGAGTTGCTGTCTGTATGTTTGGCGCTGTTTCTCTGGTCTTAGCTATGCATTTATTACCCGGCTTTCATAATTATGCCGTGGTTTTAGAGCAGACGATTAGTATAGATGCGATACCGTTCAGTTTGTATGCTAACTTCGATAAGGGTTTGGTGGGTTTGTTTGTACTAGTGTACTTTTTTAGAGGGCAAGCTAGTGCAGATTATTTTCAGGTTCTACAGAAACCTATAACGGTGTTGCTGATTTTTTTCCTTACTCCGTGTTTGGTTTTGGGTTTAGCCATGCTTTTAGGGTTAATTCAGATTGATGTTAAGGTGCCTGTTTTTTGGTTGTACTTTTTAAGTATTAATTTGTTTTTTACCTGTGTAGCTGAAGAAGCTTTTTTCCGCGGTTTTCTCCAGCAAGAGTTATCAAAAGTTTTACATGGTAGATCTTATCTATTTATTGTGCCTATCATTTCTGCCTTACTTTTCGGTATCGCTCATATCGGCGGCGGTTTCGAATATGCCTTCGTTGCTAGTGCTGCTGGGCTGGGTTATGGAATTCTATTCCATATAACTAAGCGAATAGAATGGTCTATCTTATGTCACTTTGTGTTGAATTTTTTACATTTCTTTTTATTCACCTTTCCAATGCTGGCCTAACAACTATTTAGTGGTTTTTCTCTTAGCCATAAAGAAAACGGCCCATGTTAAGGGCCGTTTGACGTCTTTTAAGTTGTTAGTCTTCTATTTGAGCATTATCGACAATGTGGTTATCGCCAATATCCTGAGGCAATATCAGGTTCAGCACAATAGCCACGATGCCGCATAAGCTGATGCCTTGCAGGCTGAATTCGCCAATACCAAACGCCATACCACCAATACCAAAGACCAGCGTAACGCCGACGATAATTAGATTGCGTGACTTGTGAAGATCCACTTGGTTTTTGATCAAAGTATTCAATCCAACCGCGGCAATAGAGCCAAATAATAGAATCATAATGCCGCCCATGACAGGCAATGGAATAGTTTGTAAAGCTGCTCCCAATTTACCTACCCATGCAAGAACGATAGCTGCAACGGCAGCCCACGTCATTATCACTGGATTAAATGCTTTAGTTAGCATGACTGCGCCAGTCACTTCGCTATAGGTTGTGTTGGGTGGTGCGCCAACCATAGCGGCGGCCATAGTGGCGATACCGTCGCCAGCAATAGTACGATGCAGGCCGGGTTTCTTCAGATAATTCTTTCCTGTTACATTAGAAATAGAAAGAATGTCGCCTACATGTTCTACCGCAGGCGCAATGGCAACGGGCAACATAAACAAAATGGCATTGATGTTAAATTCTGGTGCTGTGAAGTTGGGAACGGCAAACCAAGCGGCATTGTGTATTGGGTCGAAACTGACGATGCCAAAAAACAAGCTCAAGAGGTAGCCAACAGCAATGCCTCCGAACACGGGCAACAGCTTAAACAGCCCTTTCGCGAATACGCTGATAAATACTGTGGTCAGTAAAGACGCAATGGCAATCCAAATTGACACGTTACCGTCAACAAGCTGTAATGATCCATCGCCACTTTTACCTAAAGCCATGTTGACGGCAACTGGCGCGAGGCCAAGTCCGATCACCATGATAATTGGTCCAATAACAACGGGCGGTAATAGCTTATGAATAAAGCCAGCGCCTCTTAAACGAATAACCCCACCTAGCAATACGTATACCAGTCCTGCTGCCATTAAACCGCCCATGGTAGAGGGAATTCCCCATGTTTGAACGCCGTACATTATTGGCGCAATAAAAGCGAAAGATGACGCAAGAAAAATAGGTACGGTTCGACGGGTGGTTAACTGAAATAATAGCGTTCCGATACCGGCCCCAAAAAGTGCGACACTTGGATCAAGTCCAGTGAGCAGAGGGACGAGCACTAAGGCGCCAAATGCGACAAATAACATCTGGACACCTAAGACGGCATTTTTCATGGTTAAATTCCTTACAGTGGTTTTTGGGTGCAAGGATTTTATAGGCAAGTCGATAAGAGTACTAGAATGGTGTAGCGTTACTGACTTATTATTGTTTAAACTTTATGTTTGACTCTAAATCTTGACTATAAAAGCTTAAGTGTTAATAACTTAGGTACTTATCCACTGATTAACATGCTTTAAATATGGTCGACATATGACGAGCGTTTTGAGATTACGAATGGATATGATCCAGAGTCTTGTTATGTCAGAACGTCAAGCTTTCTGCTGAATTATCCATGTTAATGTATTTAATATTTACTCTATCTGAACACTTAGTTGCGTCGTAATTCGCTAGTATAGACATCAGTTTTTAATTGATAGAGTTAGATTATGCTTCCTCATTTTTTTTCAGAATCCATGAAGGGGTTGAAGGTTTCACATAAATCCCTGAAAGCGAATGTGTCGAGTTGTTTACGATTAGCCAGTCGTTCGCTCTTGGCTGTCAGTGTCTTGTTTAGTGTTGCGGCCTGTGCGACATCAACACCCGTTCAATCAAAGGAAGGTGAAGCGTTTAGTTATGCGTGGTTAAAAGGACATGCACGACAACTGGCGACCGAGCCTTATCAAAGTCATCAAGGTGAGTTGCCCGCGAGTCTAAAAGGTTTAGATTGGGACGATTATCAGCAGCTCCACTTTAATAAAGAAGCGGCATTATGGCGAGATCAAAAATCAGAATTTCGCGCTGAGCTTTTCCATCTCGGTTTAGGCTTTGATACACCCATTCACATGAATACGCTGGAGAACGGCAAGTCGACACCGATCCCATATTCTTCTTCTTCGTTTGATTATGGCAAGTCAAAAGTAGATGGTGACCAATTACCGAACGATCTTGGTTTTGCGGGCTTTAGAATGCAGTTTGCTACGGATTGGCAACGCGACATTGTGGCTTTTTTAGGGGCAAGCTACTTTCGTGCAGTCGGTAGCGAAATGCAATATGGCCTTTCTGCTCGAGGCTTGGCCGTCGACACGGCGCTTCCGAAGCCGGAGGAATTTCCTACGTTCACTCACTTTTGGTTGGAAAAACCGATACCTGGTTCCGATGTTGTTACTGTGTATGCCTTGATGGATTCTCCCAGTGTGTCCGGAGCGTATCGTTTTGATATGCAGCCGGGTGAACCGTTTAAAATGAAAGTGGATTCTGCTATTTATCCTAGAAAAGCAATTGAGCGTTTGGGTGTCGCGCCAATGACCAGTATGTATATGATTGGTGAAAATGATCGTAGAACAAACTATGACTGGCGTGCCGAGATTCATGACTCTGATGGTTTGGCAATGCAAACCGGTAATGGCGAATGGATCTGGCGTCCGCTGGGCAATCCGAAAAACCTTAGGTTTAATGCTTATAGCGATGAGAACCCAAAAGGGTTTGGTTTGTTACAGCGTGACCGACACTTTGATCATTACCAAGACGATGGCGTTTTCTATGAGAAACGACCTAGCTTGTGGATTGAACCGATTGGAGATTGGGGAAAAGGCTCTGTTCAACTTGTCGAAATTCCGACGTTAGATGAAACCTTCGACAATATCGTCGCATTTTGGAACCCCGCGAAGCCGATTGAAGCCGGCCAAGAGTTGTTATACAGCTACAATATGTATTGGGGAAGCCAGCCACCAGTACAATCGAATCGCGCCCGCGTTGTAGATACGTTTACTGGTATCGGCGGCGTGATTGGTAAGAAGCGTGACTATTACAGTAAGCGCTTTGTTGTCGATTTTGCGGGTGGGTCTTTGGCGATGTTAGGTAAAGAAACGGAAGTCAACGCTGTCATCACGACCTCAGACGGAAAGGTAGAGATAGAGTCGGCTCGGCCTTTGCATTCTATTGATGGTTATCGTGCGATGTTTGATTTAGTACCACCGAGTGGCAAATCCAAACCTATTAACTTACGCGCTTACCTTGAGGCCAATGGACAGCCATTAACGGAAACGTGGCAGTACCAGTGGACGTCGCCAGAAGAAGGCGATAGAGAACTGCATAATGCAGGGCATTTGAAGTAGTTAGTGCGCATCTGATTTCCACCTAGCAGGCTACTTAGATAGGATAAAGCGCTCGATGTGTTGCACCGAGCGCTTTTTTATTGCCAAGAATAGGCTTTTAAAATGGACGGCTATTGAGCAACGCGCGATACGCATGGCCACTGTGTTTAATGGTTCTTTCTTGGGTGTTGTAATCTACGTACGTTAAGCCAAAGCGTTTGCTATAGCCTTCTGCCCACTCAAAGTTGTCCATTAAGCTCCACGCAAAATAACCTCTAATATCAACGCCGGCTTCTATCGCTTGATGCACCGCGTTTATATGACCATCTAAATAACGAATGCGTTGTTCATCGTTTATTTCTCCATCAATAATATCGTCTGCGCAGGCGGCGCCATTTTCTGTGATGTAAATAGGAGGCAGCTTGTACTGTTGGTGAAGGTTCACTAATAAGTCTTTCAAGGCATGTGGCGCTATTTCCCAGCCGATGTCTGTATATTCAACCGTATCGGAATTTTTTACATCCTTGAATAAGGCATCAGCATCGTAGGCATTGTGGTTACAGGTGTAAAAATTCATGCCTAAGAAATCGATCGGTTGAGCGATGATGTCCATATCGCCAGGTAAAATCGTTGGTAAATATTGTGGTGCAACAGTGTTGAGTAGTTGAGGATATTGTCCTTTCATTAATGGCTCAATAAAAAACTGGTTATCGAGCGTTTCTCGCATCAAGCAGGCGAATTGGTCTTCGGATTTTTCGCTGGCCGCGTACGAGCGGTTCATATTGAGTACGATGCCCACTTGAGACGTCGGCGCGTTTTTCCGAATAACTGGTAACGCCAAACCGTGCGCCAGTAAAATGTGGTGTGCGGCTTGTCGGCCGTATTTTGGTTCACTTAAGCCGGGCGCGTGTATGCCTAATTCATAGCCAAGAATCGCCGCACAAAAGGGCTCGTTAAAAGTGGCCCAGCTATCGACCCATTCGGCCAATTCTTTGGTGACTAAATCCGCGTAGTGTTTAAATTGATAGGCGGTTTCTCTATTCAGCCAGCCTCCTTTGTCTTCTAAGTGTTGTGGTAAATCCCAATGATAGAGCGTGACAAATACGGTCAGTCCTTCTGCTTTAAGTTTTTTTAATAGATTTCGATAAAAATTAAGGCCAGCTTGGTTTGCTTCGCCTTTCTCGTCCATTACTCGAGGCCAAGCAATGGACAAGCGATAGGCGTCTACGCCTAGGTCTTTAATCAGCAGGATATCTTTCTCCCATCGATGATAATGATCACAAGCAATGTCACCATTGTCGGCGCCTTTTACCTTGCCTGGTGTGGCACAAAATGTGTCCCAGATAGAAGGCAGGCGATTGTCCGTTGTTGTCGCGCCTTCTATTTGGAAAGAGGCGGTTGCCACACCGAAAATAAAATCGGACGTCAGCATTTTCGAATTTGATGGTAAGGTGATTGACATGAAGACCTCTGTCTTTTTATGTATTATCAACGAAAAGGTAAGTAATACGATTAAAGGTACTGGAGGAGGTTGAAAAGGGTCAACAAAGACGCGACTGTTTTAGTAATTTAAGATTACTTAAGTGCTTTTTAAGGACGATTAAGCGATTTTCCAACGAAATCGTAGCGCATAGGTGTAAGGTTTCGCCCTTGTGCCACATAGGCTCGAAAGCGGCTTGCTAGTTCTTCTGGTAACATTTCAACACAGATGGTCGTAAAATGATTAGCAGAGTAAAAAGGCACAAGATTAGTAAAGGCGAAGCAATAACTCGGCATTGCGTTTAATGCAGGATGAATACTGTTTATTAAGTGGCTACCCAGACCTGTCTTTCTATGAGATGGCTCGGTCACCATAGCAGTGAGTAATTGAACACCAGAGTACTGTTTGAGCCTAACCGCACAAAGAATTTTACCATTGTGTCGTATAACCCAAATAGGATCGGCTTTATTGGGTTTACCGCTGGGATAATACTCTTGGTAAAACTTCTTTACCAAAGGGAACCAGAGAGAAGGAACCTGTTCGGCGCGAGGATAAAATGTGTTCATCTTTGAATATAGGCAGCGATTTGATGTTCGATGGTAGCATAGTCTGCTATGAAGAGAGCGTTAGAGAGATTAAATCATTTAAACGAGAGGGATTACTATGCGGCAAAAAATAGCGTTGTGGTGCTTGTGCTTTTTGGCATTGCCAGCGTTTGCAGCAGAAAAACCAACGCAATTTGTTTTTGAGCCAGAAGAGTCTTTTTCTCATTATCTAGTAAGAGCGAAAGAATACTTAACCGCCAATAAGCAGTGGATTAATGCTGACGACAAAGTGAGAGAGCTGGCCGCCGTCATGCCTTTCGAGTTATTACCGGATCCTGCGTTGTGTGAAGAGAGCAATGACATCGGCATATTGTTATCTCATGGGTTATCTGACTCTCCCTTTTCTATGCGTGATCCAGCTTATGCTTTGCAGAAGGCTTGTTATCATGTCCGCGTTGTTTTATTACCCGGTCATGGTACGAAAGCAGACGACCTATTAAGCGTATCTCGTGACGACTGGCGTATGACTTTTCGAAATGCCGCCGATCAGTTTCGCAAAGAAGTAGATGTATTGTATGTAGGGGGATTTTCTACTGGTGGCGCGTTGGCGGCAGAGTATGCTTGGGAGCATGAGAGCAGTGTTGCAGGGGCCGTACTATTTTCTCCGGTTTTCAAAGTCAATAGCAGTATTGATTGGCTTTCTCCTTGGTTGGCGCTGGTTAAGGATTGGCTTGATCACTATCCAAGTGACGATTTTGCAAAGTACGCATCGATTCCGTTACCAGCGATTGCTGAAGTGTATAAATTATCGAAAGAAGTTCGTCACTTAATCCTGGAAAATCCGAAACGTTTACCTGTGTTTATTGCCTTATCGGAAGACGATCAAACGGTCGATTCGTCTGTGACAGAAAAAGTGTTTAAAAAAGGAATGATTGGCTCAAAGAGTCAAATGGTGATGTATAGCAAAGAACAAATGAGTGCAAACACTGATCGTATCAAGGTTTTTAATGCGAATTGGCCTGAGTTGAACATTTTAGGGCTGTCGCACATGGCGGTTCATGGTAATCCAGAGAATACTTATTATGGCGCGATGGGGGAATACCGAATATGTGGTTGGTATTTATCCGATGAGTCTTTATATGACGAGTGTCGTACAGATAAAGCAAACTGGTTTGGTGAGAGCTCCGACGACTTATTCGTTAAGAGTCCTCATGCGGCTCGAGTGTCTTGGAATCCTAATTTCAATGCGCTAATGGAAGAAGTTGCTTTTTTTATAAAAGCCAACGCAAATAATAGATAAGGAGGTCGACGTCATGACTGAGAAAGTGGTTCTTGATCTTTCACCTGTTGAGTTAGCATCATTACAAATAGAACAATATCATCAGAATGGTTATTTGGTTTTAGAGTCTATTATTCCTGAATCTGTTTGCGATGCTTTAAAGACTCGCATGTCGGAACTGACGGTGTCGTTTGAGCCAGATTCAGCGCGATCTATGTTTACCACTAATGAGCAGTCACGACACACAGACCGTTATTTTATCGAGTCGGCAGATAAGGTGTCCTTCTTTTTTGAGGAAGAGGCGTTTGATGAAGCCGGTATATTGAAACAACCATTATCACGGTCTATCAATAAAGTTGGGCACGGCCTTCATTCTCAAGATGCTGTATTTAAAACTTTTTCATTATCTCCTGTTTGGGGGGCATTGTTAAAGCAGCTGGGTTTGGTTGAGCCTCGCGCAGTACAATCTATGTATATTTTTAAGCAGCCGGGAATTGGTGGTGAAGTAAACTGTCATCAAGACAGTACTTTTCTTTATACAGAACCAATGAGTGTGATAGGTCTTTGGTTCGCAGTCGAAGAAGCGACGCTGGAAAATGGGTGTCTTTGGGGAATACCCAAAGGGCATAGGCACGGATTGTTAAAGCGTTTTGAGCGTGTTAACGCCGATTCTATCGATACGAGGATGGTTGCATTAAAAGAACATGTATGGAACCAAGATGAACTGGTGGCGATACCTGTGCCTAAAGGTTCTTTGGTTATTCTTGATGGGGAGTTTCCTCATTTAAGTTATGCAAATCGCTCGGAAAAATCTCGTCATGCTTATGCAATGCACGCTATCGATAATATGTGTGAGTACCCTAAATCGAATTGGCTTCAAGCACGGCCGGGTTGTTCATTTTTACCTTTTGAGCTGACTGAGCAAGAAAAAATTGAAATTGGAGAGCGTTGATGCAAGCTGTTTTAGCCCTGCTAAGTGATAATGAATTTCACTCAGGTGAAGCGTTGGGAGCCGCATTGGGTGTCACTCGTGCCGCAGTCTGGAAAAAGCTCAAAAAATTAGAGTCGATAGGCGTGACGGTTCATTCTGTAAAGGGGCGAGGGTATCGATTGCCGTCACCGCTAGAGCTGCTGTCAGAGGGTGCACTGCGCGAAAACGGTGTTCCGGATGATGTCGGTATAAGGTTGGCGTTTGAAACGCAGTCAACGAACGGTGATGCCAAACAGTACATAGCGCAAGGGCAGCCGTTGCCGGTGTTATTTTCTGTTGAACGTCAGACGCATGGGAAAGGTCGACGTGGGCGACAATGGGAGTCTGGTGTCGCAAAAAATATTACCTTTTCGTTTGCATGGCGTTTTGATAATGGGCCAAGTGTTATCGAAGGACTAAGTCTCGCGGCAGGGGTTGCCGTGGCGCGAGTGTTGAAAAAAATCGGCATACCAAACCCGGGATTAAAGTGGCCAAATGACGTACAGATTGATGGTCAAAAAATCTGCGGTATTCTATTGGAAATGGTAGCCGATCAAGATGTGTGTCATGTGATTATTGGTATCGGGCTTAACGTCGAAATGGATAGTGCCTTCATGACGCATGTTGATCAGCCGTGGACGGATCTTGTTTCTAGGTTGAAATCGCGCCCTAGCCGAAACTTTATATTAGCTGAGCTTACTAAAGAGCTAGTGGAGGTATGTAAGCTGTTTGAAGACGGTCATGGCATGAAGCATTTTCAGCACCAGTGGCAAGCCTATGATGTTTTATTTAATCAAGCCGTAACGGTGAGTTCTGTTTCTCAGCAGCGCCAAGGTGTGGCGAAGGGCATTGACCAAAAAGGGGCGTTGCTTCTAGAGGAGAATGGTGAAGTGGTGGCGTTGCATGGAGGAGAAATTAGTGTCCGTCGTGGCTAGAGTTCTGGTCGTTGATGCCGGTAACACAAGCATTAAATTTACCGCATTTGAAGATGAGCAAATTTTATGGGTTCAGCGTGATGACAGTTGTCCTGTAGATACCGGTTTTGCTCCTGATAGGATTTATTTTGCCAGTGTTCGATCTAAAGAGCAGAGTGCATTGTTGCACGCTGATATCCAGGCTGAATTTCCAGGCAGCGTCTGGTTTACATTAACCAGTCAGGACGAGGCTTGTGGTGTTATTAATGCTTACGTTGAGCCAAAGCGATTAGGTGTTGATCGTTGGCTTGGTGTTATCGCAGCCCATCATAGGGCTAAAGGTGATGTGGTGGTGGTGGATGCAGGAACCGCGATTAAAGTCGATGTTGTTGGGAAAGACGGCGTTCATCTTGGGGGGTATATTACGCCTGGGTTGGGCATGATGGAAAATGTTTTGCTCTCAAAGACGGCAAGGATTCGTTATGACGCTTGTGAAGTCGTGGCTGGAAGAGGGTTGCCAGACTCGACCGCAAGGGCGGTGACGGAAGGTTGCCACGAAATGGTGCTTGGTTTTTTAGAGCGAATTCATCGCCGATACCCTAATTTCAAGTGGGTTGTGACGGGAGGTGATTCGCAGGTGTTGTTGAGTTTATTGGACATTTCAATGGAATATCAGCCTAACCTAGTGGCTTTGGGTGCAAAGCTGGTGGGCGATGAGCAAGTAAGAGGTAATAAATGAAGTGGCTGTTTCTGTTTGTGGTGTTGCTTAATGCCGCGTTTTTGAGCTGGCATAGTTTTGTTCAGGATAAGCCTGAGAAGGCCAAAGAATCTATATATGGTCCACCTGTCAGTGAAAAAATACACTTGTTGACAGAATCTCTGGCAGTTACAGAGCAGGACTATAATGCAGGGATGATGTCCAGTGAGAGTATTGAGGATGCACTGAGTAAGGTAATTGATGAAGCGACAGGGGATCAACCTGAGCTATTTTGCCCGCGCTTAGAAACAGAGCGCCAGGAGGACGTAAAACAAATTTCCCAGGTGTTAAAGGACTTTGGTTGGCCTTATCAGGAGCGTGAAGTTACGGGTAAAAGAGCTAAGTTTTGGTTGTATATTGCGGCACCTGAAACACCTGCAATAGCGGAGCGAATCGTAAAAGAGCTGGCGTCTAAGTCCATTGACAGTTTCGTTATTAACCGAGCTGAAATGAAAAATCGAATCTCACTGGGTTTGTATTCTTCAAAAGAACGCGCCGAGCAAGCGAAACTGCGTATCCAAAATCTGTCTGGTTATCGTGTTGATGTGTATGAACATATGCGAAATGTACCGCTTCGCCAGATTGATATAGAGGAACCCATTGACGAAAAAGACTGGGAGCAGTTCGTCTCTCGCTTCGACCTCACCAAGATGATGATAAAATTAGAAAAAAATCCCTGCTAGTGCTTGCAATTAGGAGCTCGATAAATATAATGGCTCCCACCTTTTGGGGTGTTGCGTTGTGGTGCTGAGTACGTGGAGGGGTTCCCGAGTGGCCAAAGGGAGCAGATTGTAAATCTGCCACGAAAGTTTCGGTGGTTCGAATCCACCTCCCTCCACCAATTGCGGGTATGGTATAGTGGTTATTACCTCAGCCTTCCAAGCTGAAGAGGTGGGTTCGATTCCCACTACCCGCTCCAAGTTGCTCATGTAGCTCAGTTGGTAGAGCACACCCTTGGTAAGGGTGAGGTCGGCAGTTCAAATCTGCTCATGAGCTCCAGCTTATCAAAACAAAAGATAGGTGGTTTAACCGCCTTTTTTATTGTCTGTTTTTTGGGCAGGTACCCTTGCTAGCTTTCGCTTTTTTAGGTATCATCCTCCGCCCATACGAATGTAGGCCAATAGTTCAATTGGTAGAGCACCGGTTTCCAAAACCGGCTGTTGGGGGTTCGAGTCCCTCTTGGCCTGCCATCTTTCGTATCCTATTTTTAAGTTAGGGATCACCTGAAGTATGAGTTCAAATGCTGAAGCTCAAGCATCTCGTGGAGATGTGTTTAAGTGGGCAATTGTTGTTCTGCTAGTTGCGGTAGGCGTGATTGGTAATAACTACTATTCTGCTGAGTCACTATTGTATCGCTTAATTGCTATCTTGGTGTTGGCTGGTGTTGCTGGTTTTATTGCGTTGCAAACTGTGAAGGGTAAGTCTTTTTTTACTTTGGCAAAAGAAGCTAAAACCGAAATTCGCAGAGTTGTATGGCCGACCAGGCAAGAAACCACGCAAACAACGTTGATAGTGTTAGCGGTTGTTGTTTTTATGTCTCTCGTACTGTGGGGGGTGGATTCGTTCCTTGGTTGGGTCGTTTCCTCGGTAATTAGTTAGGAGTTGCTCGTGACCAAACGATGGTATGTAGTACAGGCGTACTCAGGGTACGAAAAGCACGTAATGCGTTCGCTTACTGAGCGAGTGCAGGTTATGGGGCAGGAAGAAAATTTTGGTGATATCTTGGTTCCAACCGAAGAAGTGGTTGAAATTCGAGATGGCAAGAAACGCAAGAGCGAAAGAAAGTTCTATCCAGGTTATGTATTGGTTCAAATGGAGATGAATGACGCTTCTTGGCATTTAGTTAAGGCTACCTCTCGCGTGTTGGGGTTTATTGGCGGTACAAAAGATAAACCATCGCCAATTACGACTCGCGAAGCAGATGCCATTTTACAGCGTGTTAGTGATGGTGTTGACAAACCTCGTCCTAAGACATTGTTTGAGGTGGGTGAGGTTGTTCGCGTTAGCGAAGGTCCATTTGCTGATTTCAATGGTGTTGTTGAAGAAGTTGATTACGATAAGAGCCGAATCAAGGTGGCGGTGCTTATTTTTGGGCGCTCTACGCCAGTTGAGTTGGAGTTTAGTCAGGTCGAAAAGGCCTGATTTTGTTGAACGGGTAGCCTTAGGGCTGTGACCCATTTGGAGTTGAAAGATGGCTAAGAAAGTCCAAGCTTATATCAAGCTACAAGTTAAAGCAGGTCAAGCGAACCCAAGTCCACCAGTTGGTCCAGCACTTGGTCAACATGGTGTGAACATCATGGAATTCTGTAAAGCGTTTAATGCCAAAACACAAGGTGTTGAGCCAGGTCTTCCTACGCCGGTTATTATCACTGTATACAGTGATCGTAGTTTCACTTTCGAAACTAAGTCTACACCTGCTTCTGTTCTTCTTAAGAAAGCAGCGGGTCTGAAAAGTGGCTCTCCACGTCCAAACACTCAGAAAGTTGGTACGGTTACTCGTGCGCAGCTAGAAGAGATCGTTGTTGCTAAGCAGGCTGATTTAACTGCTTCAGATATGGATGCGGCAGTTCGTACTATCGCTGGTAGCGCACGCGCTATGGGTCTAGACGTAGAAGGTGTTATCTAATGGCTAAATTAACTAAACGCGCTCGCTTGATCGCGGAAAAAGTCGAAGCGACAAAATTGTACTCTGTTGAAGAGGCTGTTGCTCTTTTGTCTGAGCTTTCTACTGTTAAGTTCAAAGAGTCTATCGATGTATCTATTAATCTAGGCGTTGATCCTCGTAAGTCTGATCAGGCTGTGCGTGGTTCTACAGTTTTGCCTAACGGTGCTGGTAAAGATGTTCGCGTTGCTGTTTTTGCACAAGGTGCAAATGCTGAAGCTGCGAAAGAGGCCGGTGCAGATATTGTTGGTTTTGAAGATTTAGCTGAGCAAGTTAAAGCTGGCAATCTAGATTTTGACGTGGTTATTGCGTCTCCAGATGCAATGCGAATCGTTGGTCAGCTTGGTCAAATCTTAGGCCCACGTGGTCTAATGCCTAACCCTAAAGTTGGCACAGTAACGCCTGATGTTGCGACTGCAGTGAAAAATGCAAAAGCAGGTCAAGCTCGTTACCGTACAGATAAAAATGGTATCATTCATGCGGCGGTTGGTTCTATTGAATTCGCTGCGGATGCTATCAAAGGAAACCTTGAAGCACTTTTGGCTGACTTACGTCGTGCTAAGCCTGCTTCTTCTAAAGGTATCTACATGAAAAAAGTGACTATGTCCTCTACAATGGGGCCTGGTCTACAAATTGATTTAGGTACACTTAGTTCTACTAAGTAAGTATTTGAATCATGCGCTTTGGGGTCTGTCTTCATTAGTTTGTTGAACAGGCCGTCAAAGACCGCAGGAACCTCTTGAAGGTTTAATGAAACGTTGAAAAATGTTTGTCCTGCGCAGATGGTGTGGCCCGATTCAGATTTACTGGATCTAACTCACCAGCAAGTACTTCGAGTAATCGAAGAGTTGGTAAAAAATAGGGGAATTTATTCCCTGCTAATCCAGGAGAAAACCAGTGGCATTAGGTCTAGAAGACAAAAAAGCCATTGTCGCCGAAGTTAGCGAAGCTGCTAAAACTGCATTGTCTGCAGTAGTTGCTGATTCTCGCGGTGTTACCGTGAGTAATATGACAGCACTACGCAAAGAAGCGCGTGAAGCGGGTGTTTATGTACGTGTAGTACGTAACACTTTGGCTCGCCGTGCAGTTGAAGGCACTGACTTCGAATGTCTAACTGAGAGCTTTGTTGGTCCTACGTTGATCGCTTTCTCTAACGAGCACCCAGGTGCGGCAGCTCGTTTATTGAAAACGTTCGCGAAAGCGAACAGCAAGTTTGAAGTGAAGGCGTTGGCGTTCAACGGTGAGTTGATCCCAGCTGGCGACATTGATCGTTTGGCAACACTGCCTACATACGACGAAGCTATTGCGAAACTGATGAGTGTAATGCAGGGCGCAACAAGCAAGTTTGTACGTACTCTTGCAGCAGTTCGCGATCAAAAAGAGCAAGAAGCGGCGTAATTCAATTTACCCACTACTTTTTGAAACAAAATTTTATCACCTTCGGGTGATTTGAAAGAATGCTAGGAATCTGAGTCATGGCTCTAACTAAAGAAGATATCATCAATGCAGTAGCAGAAATGTCTGTAATGGACGTTGTTGAACTAATTTCAGCAATGGAAGAGAAATTCGGTGTAACTGCAGCTGTTGCTGCTGCCGGTCCTGCTGCTGACGCTGGTCCTGCTGCTGAAGAGCAAACTGAATTTGACGTTATTCTTACTGCCGCTGGCGATAAGAAAGTTAACGCAATCAAAGCTGTTCGTGCAGCGACTGGCCTTGGCTTGAAAGAAGCTAAAGCTATCGTCGACGGCGCTCCAATGGCTGTTAAAGAAGGCGTTTCTAAAGAAGATGCTGCCGCTCTTAAAGCAGCTCTTGAAGAAGCTGGTGCATCTGTCGAAGTCAAGTAATGATACTTGTATTTCCAGATTTCGACCAATAGTCGAAATGGCTGGTGACTTTTTGTCACCGGCCTTTTTGGGTTTCTAAAACTCAAATAAAACTTAAAAGAATTTTTCAAGTGGGAGATAATGCTCCCATAAATGGTAAGGCCTGATTTGGGCCTTTTGCGTCAATGTGCACAAGCTGGGGAATGCTGATGGCTTACTCATACACTGAGAAAAAACGTATCCGTAAGGATTTCGGTAAACTGCCGCCCGTTTTGGATGTGCCATACTTGCTGGCAATTCAGCTTGAATCCTACCGTAATTTTCTGCAAGAAGGCAAAAGTCTTGCGGAGCGTGGGGAATTAGGTCTGCATGGGGCTTTTAAATCTGTCTTTCCAATGGTTAGCTTTTCTGGTAGCGCGGCGCTTGAATACGTCGATTATCGTTTAGGTAAACCAGTATTTGATGTTAAAGAGTGTCAGTTGCGCGGTGTTACTTATGCGGCTCCTCTTCGCGTTAAAGTTCGACTCATCATTTATGATAAAGAGTCCTCTAACAAAGCGATTAAAGACATTCGCGAGCAAGAAGTCTACATGGGTGAAATACCGCTCATGACAGATAATGGTACCTTTGTAATTAATGGGACTGAGCGTGTTATCGTTTCTCAATTACACCGCTCTCCTGGTGTGTTTTTTGATCACGATCGTGGTAAGACTCACTCTTCAGGTAAATTACTACATTCTGCTCGTATTATTCCTTACCGTGGTTCTTGGTTGGATTTCGAGTTTGATCCAAAGGATTGCGTATTTGTTCGTATTGACCGTCGTCGTAAGTTGCCGGCAACTATTTTGTTGCGCGCTTTGGGCTACGGAACGGAGCAAATACTCGATGCATTCTTTGAGTCTACCCGTTTCTACTTGAAGCGTGATGGCTTTGAGATGGATCTGGTTGCGAATCGTCTGCGTGGTGAAACGGCATTATTTAATATTGCTGATGCGAATGGTGAACTGATCGTAGAAGAAGGTCGTCGCATAACTGCTAAGCACATTCGTGTGATGGAAAAAGCAGGCCTTGAGCGTTTGTCTGTACCGCTTGAATATATGCTTGGCAAAGTAACGGCTAAAAACCTAGTTCATCCTGCGACGGGTGAGTTGATTGCAGAAGCAAATACTGAGCTATCTGTTGATTTACTAGAGGCCTTAGTTGCTTCTGGGATCACGGAAGTGGATACGCTTTACACGAACGATTTGGACAACGGTCCATTTATTTCTGACACGCTGCGTATTGACCCAACGAGTAATCAGTTGGAAGCGTTGGTAGAAATTTATCGCATGATGCGTCCTGGCGAGCCGCCAACCAAAGAGTCAGCTGAAGGTCTATTTCAAGGTCTGTTTTTCACGGAAGATCGTTATGATCTATCGGGCGTTGGTCGAATGAAATTCAACCGCCGCTTAGGTCGTGATGAAGATACTGGCCCAGGCATTTTGAATAATGATGACATCGTTGCTGTGCTAAGAACCTTGCTGGATATCCGTAATGGTAATGGCATGGTTGATGATATCGATCACTTGGGTAACCGTCGAGTTCGTTCTGTTGGCGAAATGGCTGAGAACCAATTCCGAGTTGGCCTTGTGCGTGTCGAGCGTGCAGTGAAAGAGCGTCTGTCTATGGCGGAGGCTGATGGCCTAATGCCACAAGACCTTTTAAATGCGAAGCCTGTTGCTGCTGCGATTAAAGAGTTCTTTGGTTCTAGCCAATTGTCTCAGTTTATGGACCAAAATAACCCGCTTTCTGAAGTGACGCACAAACGTCGTGTTTCAGCGTTAGGGCCTGGCGGTCTTACGCGTGAGCGTGCTGGTTTTGAAGTTCGTGACGTACACGCCACTCACTATGGTCGTGTTTGTCCAATCGAAACGCCGGAAGGTCCAAACATCGGTTTGATTAACTCGCTATCAACTTACGCGCGTACCAACAGCTACGGCTTCTTGGAAACGCCTTATCGTAAAATTGTTGATGGCAAGATGACAGATGATACCGTTTATATCTCTGCGATCGATGAAGCAAAATATGTTATTGCTCAAGCGTCAGCGAATGTTGATAGCGAAGGCCGTTTGGTTGATGAGTTGGTTCAGGTGCGTCATATGCACGAAACCACTTTGATTCCGAAAGAAAAAGTAAATTTAATGGACGTGTCTCCTCGTCAGGTTGTTTCGGTCGCGGCGTCTTTGATCCCGTTCCTTGAACATGATGATGCTAACCGTGCCTTGATGGGATCCAACATGCAGCGTCAGGCTGTACCGACGCTTAAGGCAGATAAGCCTGTTGTTGGTACTGGCATGGAGAAAAACGTTGCTAAAGACTCTGGTGTTTGTATCGTCGCTTCTCGTGGTGGTGTGATTGAGTCTGTTGATGCTAGTCGTATCGTTGTACGTGTGAACTCAGAAGAGACTATCGCTGGTGAAGCAGGTGTGGATATCTACAACCTGACTAAATACGTGCGCTCTAACCAGAATACATGTATTAACCAGCGCACTTTGGTTATGAAGGGTGAGAAGGTTGCCTCTGGCGATATTATGGCTGATGGTCCTTCTGTTGATATGGGTGATTTGGCGCTTGGTCAAAACATGCGTATCGCTTTCATGCCTTGGAATGGTTACAACTTCGAAGACTCGATTCTAGTCTCTGAGCGTGTTGTCGAAGAAGATCGCTTCACTTCCATTCATATTCAAGAGCTGACATGTGTGGCTCGTGATACGAAGCTTGGGCCAGAAGAAATCACTTCTGATATCCCGAACGTCGGTGAAGGTGCGCTTTCTAAACTGGATCAATCCGGTATCGTTTACATCGGCGCTGAAGTAGAGCCAGGTGATATTCTAGTTGGTAAAGTAACACCTAAAGGTGAAACTCAGCTGACGCCTGAAGAGAAGCTTTTGCGAGCTATCTTTGGTGAGAAAGCGTCTGACGTGAAAGACACGTCTCAGCGCGTTAAGACAGGTACACGCGGTACAGTTATCGATGTGCAAGTCTTTACTCGTGATGGTATTGAAAAAGATGATCGCGCTAAGTTTATTGAAAAATCGCAACTTGATCAGGTTCGTAAGGACTTGAACGAAGAGTTTCGTATTGTTGAAAAAGCGACGTTCGAACGTTTGGCTGAAACACTCGTTGGTCAGCAAGCGGAAGGCGGTCCTGGTTTAGCTCGAAACGCGATTATTACGGAAGAATACTTATCTAATTTAGATCACCCAGAGTGGTTTAAGATTCGTGTTGCTAATGAAGAAGCGAGTGATCAGCTTGAAAAAGCACAAATCGCTTTGATTGAGCGCCGTAAAGAGCTTGATGCTAAATTTGAAGATAAAAAACGTAAAGTTCAAACTGGTGATGACTTGGCACCTGGCGTTCTTAAGATCGTTAAAGTGTATGTTGCTATCAAACGTCGTATTCAGCCTGGTGATAAGATGGCTGGTCGTCATGGTAACAAAGGTGTCATCTCTAAGATCATGCCAGTGGAAGACATGCCGTACGATGAAAACGGTGATCCAGTTGATATCGTATTGAACCCGTTGGGTGTTCCATCGCGTATGAACGTTGGTCAGGTTTTGGAGACTCACTTAGGTGCGGCGTCTAAAGGCTTGGGTCGTAAGATCAACGAAATGCTTATTGTAGAGCGCGAGAAAGCAGAAGCCGTTGCAGAACTGCGAAGCTTCCTTGATGAAATTTACAATGGTTACGAAGGCGATTTGCGTTGTGCACGTACGGAAGATTTAGACAGCTTTACAGACGAAGAAATTTTAACCTTGGCGTCAAACTTAACAGGTGGTGTGCCAATGGCGTCTGGTGCCTTTGATGGTGCAAAAGAGTCTGAAATCAAGCGGATGTTGCGCTTAGCTGGAATCAACGAAAGCGGTCAAGTTAAATTGTTTAACGGCCGTACTGGTGATGCTTTCGAGCGACCTGTAACCGTCGGTTACATGTACATGTTGAAGTTGAACCACTTGGTTGACGACAAAATGCACGCACGTTCTACTGGTTCTTACAGCTTGGTTACTCAACAGCCGTTGGGTGGTAAAGCTCAGTTTGGTGGGCAGCGTTTCGGTGAGATGGAAGTGTGGGCGCTAGAAGCATACGGTGCCGCTTACACTCTTCAAGAAATGTTGACTGTGAAATCTGATGATGTGAATGGCCGTACGAAGATGTATAAAAACATCGTCGATGGTGATCACAGAATGGAACCTGGAATGCCTGAGTCCTTCAACGTATTGGTGAAAGAGATTCGTTCTCTTGGTATCGATATCGAGCTGGAAACCGAATAAGCACGAATCACATTTGACCTGCTGGGGAGCAAGACTCCCCGGCCTTACGAGTGGGGCGAATACACATGAAAGACTTATTAGGTCTTCTAAAATCACAAGGACAATCTGACGAGTTTGATACGATCCGTATCGGCTTGGCGTCACCAGATATGATTCGTTCATGGTCTTACGGTGAAGTTAAAAAACCGGAAACCATTAACTATCGTACGTTCAAACCAGAACGTGACGGTTTGTTTTGTGCCAAAATCTTTGGTCCTATCAAGGACTATGAGTGCTTGTGTGGTAAATATAAGCGTTTAAAACACCGCGGTGTTATTTGTGAGAAATGTGGCGTTGAAGTGGCTCTGTCTAAAGTGCGTCGTGAACGCATGGGTCATATCGAGCTTGCATCACCTGTTGCTCACATTTGGTTTTTGAAATCTCTTCCGTCACGTATTGGTCTTATCATGGATATGACATTGCGTGATATTGAGCGTGTTTTGTACTTTGAGTCTTTCATCGTGATTGACCCAGGTATGACGACGCTTGATAAAGGGCAGTTGATGAATGACGAGCAATACTTTGAAGCGCTAGAAGAGTTCGGTGACGAATTCGATGCCCGCATGGGTGCTGAAGCGGTTCAGATGTTACTTCGTGATTTAGATATGCCTGTAGAAATCAACAGCATGCGTGAAGAGCTGAACAGTACAAATTCCGAAACTCGTATTAAGAAGCTGTCTAAGCGTCTTAAGTTAATTGAGGCATTTTTTCATTCAGGCAACAGCCCTGAGTGGATGGTGTTGGATGTGTTGCCAGTGCTTCCGCCAGATCTTCGTCCGTTGGTGCCTCTTGAAGGTGGCCGTTTCGCGACGTCTGATTTGAACGATCTTTACCGTCGTGTGATTAACCGTAACAACCGTCTAAAACGACTACTAGAGCTGTCTGCTCCAGATATCATCGTACGTAACGAAAAGCGTATGTTGCAAGAATCTGTTGATGCCTTGCTTGATAATGGTCGTCGTGGTCGTGCAATTACCGGTTCTAATAAGCGTCCTTTGAAATCTTTGGCTGATATGATCAAAGGTAAACAAGGTCGTTTCCGTCAGAACTTGCTAGGTAAGCGTGTTGATTACTCTGGTCGTTCAGTAATAACAGTAGGTCCGTCACTGCGTTTGCATCAGTGTGGTCTGCCTAAGAAAATGGCACTTGAGCTATTCAAGCCATTCATTTTTTCTAAGCTTGAGCTTCGTGGCATGGCGACGACAATCAAAGCAGCGAAGAAAATGGTTGAGCGTGAAACGCCTGAAGTGTGGGATATCCTTGAAGAGGTTATTCGCGAACATCCAGTGATGTTGAACCGTGCGCCAACACTTCACCGTTTGGGTATCCAAGCGTTTGAGCCTATGTTGATCGAAGGTAAAGCGATTCAGTTGCACCCACTTGTGTGTGCGGCTTACAACGCCGATTTCGATGGTGACCAAATGGCGGTCCACGTTCCGTTGACAATTGAAGCTCAGCTTGAAGCCCGAGCTTTGATGATGTCTACGAACAACATTCTATCGCCTGCAAACGGCGAGCCTATCATTGTGCCTTCTCAGGACGTTGTATTGGGTCTGTATTACATGACTCGTGAGAAAATCAATGCTAAAGGTGAAGGCATGGCGTTTGCTGACATCAAAGAAGTGCATCGTGCGTTTGGTGCGAAACAGGTTGAATTGCACGCTAAAGTAAAAGTGCGTATCAGCCAAGTTGATACGACTCTTGATGGCGATAAGGTACCTTCTACTTTCATCGCAGACACCACAGTCGGTCGTGCTCTTTTATTTGATATCGTACCAGATGGTCTCCCTTTCTCTGTTGTTAACCAAAGCATGAAGAAAAAGGCGATCTCTAACCTGATTAATGAGTGTTATCGTAAAGTAGGCTTGAAAGAGAGCTGTATTTTTGCTGATCAGCTGATGTATATGGGCTTTGCTTATGCAACCTATTCAGGCTGTTCTGTTGGTGTGGATGACTTTGTTATTCCACCAGAAAAAGCGGCAATCATTGCTAAAGCAGAAGCGGAAGTAAAAGAAATCGAATACCAATACGCGGATGGTCTTGTAACGCAAGGCGAGAAGTACAACAAGGTAATCGATTTATGGTCTCGTACTAACGAAACCGTTACTGAAGCAATGATGAAAAACTTAGCAAAAGAAACGACAGTCAATAAAGCGGGTGAAACGGTAGATCAACAATCCTTTAACTCGGTTTATATGATGGCTGACTCTGGTGCCCGTGGTAGTGTGGCTCAGATGCGTCAGTTGGGTGGTATGCGTGGTTTGATGGCGAAACCAGATGGTTCGATCATCGAAACACCGATCACTGCGAACTTCCGTGAAGGTCTATCAGTACTTCAGTACTTTACCTCTACACACGGTGCTCGTAAGGGTCTTGCTGATACGGCTTTGAAAACGGCTAACTCTGGTTATTTGACGCGTCGTCTTGTTGATGTTGCTCAGGATTTGGTTATCACTGAAGTAGATTGTGGTTCCACTAACGGTATTACTGTGGCGGCTATGATTGAAGGTGGTGATGTTGTTGTTCCTTTGGGTCATCGTGTATTGGGTCGTGTCATTGCCCAAGATGTGATTGATGCAAAAGGCAACGAAATCCTTCCTGCTGGCGTTTTGATTGATGAGCATAATGTTCGTACGATCGAAGCGGCGGGTATTGATGAAATGCTCATTCGCTCTGTAATCACATGTAATACACGACATGGTGTATGTGCTAAGTGTTACGGTCGTGATTTGGCTCGTGGTCATCAAGTGAATATTGGTGAAGCAATTGGTGTTGTGGCAGCACAATCCATTGGCGAGCCAGGTACTCAGTTGACGATGCGTACTTTCCACATCGGTGGTGCGGCATCTCGAGCGTCTGCAGTAGATAGTGTTCAAGTTAAGAGTGCTGGTACCGTTCGTTTTAATAAAATGAAGAGTATTGAGCGTCATACTGGTCATTTGGTTGTTGCGTCTCGTTCTTCTGAGTTGGCAATTGCTGATGAAGCGGGTCGTGAGAAAGAACGTTATAAGCTTCCTTATGGTGCGGTGTTAAGTGTGCGTGAAGGTGATAAAGTAACTGCGGGTCAAATCGTAGCAAACTGGGATCCACATACACACCCAATCGTATCTGAGATGGAAGGTCGTCTTGAGTTTAGTGGTATGGAAGAAAACGTGACGATTCGTCGCCAATCTGACGAAATGACCGGCCTGACAACTATTGAAATCTTGGAAGTGCGTGATCGTCCATCAGCGGGTAAAGATCTACGCCCAATGATTGCGGTTGTTGATGCAGAAGGTAATCCTGTATTAATTCCGGGTACAGACTCTCCTGTACAATACATGTTGCCTGAAAAAGCTCTATTGAGCTTGGATCACGGTGCAACAGTGAAGTCTGGTGAGGTTCTTGCTCGTATTCCTCAAGAATCGATTGGTAACAAAGATATTACCGGTGGTCTGCCACGAGTGGCTGACCTATTTGAAGCGCGCCGTCCGAAAGATCCTGCAGTTATGGCAGAAACAACGGGTGTAGTGAGCTTTGGTAAAGAGACAAAAGGTAAGATCCGTTTGGTTATCACGCCACAAGATGGTAGTGATCCAATTGAGACATTGATTCCTAAGTGGCGTCAAATCAACATCTTTGATGGTGAAGAAGTGGCAAAAGGTGAAGTGATCGCCGATGGTCCTTTGAGCCCTCATGATATCTTGCGTCTTCAGGGTGTAGAGGCTTTGGCTGATTACATCACCAATGAAGTGCAAGAAGTCTATCGCTTGCAAGGCGTTGTGATTAACGATAAGCACATTGAAGTTATCGTTAACCAGATGTTACGTAAAGTAGATGTTGGTGAGTCTGGCGATACAGATCTTATCCAAGGTGATCAGGTTGAATTTACTAAGTTGTTGGATGCGAATGAAAAAGCAGAAAACGAAGGTAAATTCCCTGCGAAGTACGAACGTGTACTTCTAGGTATCACGAAAGCTTCTTTGGCGACTGAGTCCTTTATATCAGCGGCGTCATTCCAAGAGACAACTCGAGTCTTAACGGAAGGTGCGGTAACTGGTAAAAAAGATCACTTACGTGGCTTGAAAGAAAACGTTGTTGTAGGTCGCTTGATACCAGCTGGTACAGGTTTGGCTTACCACAATGAGCGCAAGCGTAAAAAAGAGCTTGCGCAAGCAGCGAAGGAAGGAAGTGCAACAATTAGTGCCTCTGATGTAGAAGAAGCGCTAAGTGCAGCACTGAAAGACTAGTTATTTGCTGCTAAATCGCAAGGGAGGTGGTTTTTTAGTCGCCTCCCTATTGACTGTTTTATAGGCGCAAATTAAACTTGCGCCTCCTTAATTTTGGCGATTTCCGTCATAAGAATTGGAATTGTGGAGCTTGTCTAATGGCAACCGTTAACCAGTTGGTTCGTAAACCACGTAAACGTAAAGTGGCAAAGAGTGACGTTCCTGCGTTACAAGCTTGCCCGCAACGCCGCGGTGTCTGCACTCGCGTATATACTACTACACCTAAAAAGCCTAACTCGGCTTTACGTAAAGTATGTCGTGTTCGCTTGACTAACGGCTTCGAAGTTACTTCATACATCGGTGGTGAAGGTCACAACCTACAAGAACACAGCGTAGTGCTGATTCGTGGCGGTCGTGTAAAAGATCTACCAGGTGTTCGTTATCACACAGTTCGTGGTAGCTTGGATACTTCAGGCGTACAAAATCGTAAGCAAGGCCGTTCTAAATACGGTACTAAGCGTCCTAAGTAAGCTAACGCTACTTAATTTATCGTTTAGAAATAATTTTTTAATACAGTAAGGCCGAGCAATAATTGCATTGTCTCGGGCGAACCTGAAGAGGATATAGCTATGCCTAGAAGACGCGTCGTCGCTAAGCGTGAAATCCTTCCGGATCCTAAACACGGAAGCCAACTTCTCGCTAAATTTATCAACCATGTAATGGTTAGTGGTAAGAAATCTGTTGCAGAGAGCATTGTTTATAATGCACTAAATACTGTTGCAGCGCGTGCTAAAACAGATGAGCCAATGGCTATCTTTGAAAAAGCGCTAGAGTCTATCCAGCCAATGGTCGAGGTTAAATCTCGCCGCGTTGGTGGTGCGACTTATCAGGTCCCTGTTGAAGTACGCCCAGTTCGTCGCGCAGCATTGTCTATGCGTTGGTTGGTTGATGCTTCTCGTAAGCGTGGTGAAAAATCCATGGCTCTACGTCTTGCAGGCGAGATTCTAGATGCTGCTGAAAATAAAGGTTCTGCTGTTAAGAAACGTGAAGACGTTCATCGCATGGCAGAAGCTAACAAAGCATTCTCTCACTACCGTTTCTAATTATCCGGAGAAGGATACACAGTGGCACGCAAAACACCTATCAACCGTTACCGTAACATCGGTATTGTTGCGCATGTTGATGCAGGTAAAACGACGACGACTGAACGCGTTCTTTTCTATACTGGTCTGTCTCATAAAATTGGTGAAGTGCACGATGGTGCGGCAACAATGGACTGGATGGAGCAAGAGCAAGAGCGCGGTATTACGATAACTTCAGCAGCAACAACTTGCTTCTGGAGTGGGATGAATAAACAGTTTGAGCAGCACCGTATTAATATTATTGATACGCCTGGGCACGTAGATTTTACTATTGAAGTAGAGCGTTCTTTGCGTGTTCTGGATGGTGCTGTTGTTGTGCTTTGTGGTTCTTCGGGTGTGCAGCCTCAAACTGAGACGGTTTGGCGTCAAGCAAACAAGTATGAAGTTCCTCGTATGGTGTTCGTCAATAAGATGGACCGTACAGGGGCTGATTATTTGTGGGTTGTGCGTCAGTTAAAAACTCGTCTTGGTGCGAACGCTATCCCAATTCAAATGAATATCGGCGCTGAAGAAGACTTCAGGGGCGTGATTGATTTGATGTTGATGAAAGCTGTGATGTGGAATGAAGAAGATCAGGGGATGACTTTCTCTTTAGAGGATGTTCCCGCAGATTTGCTTGATGGTGCGTTAGAGTTGCGTGAGCAAATGGTTGAGGCGGCAGCGGAAGCGAATGATGAGCTGACGGATAAGTACCTTGAAGAAGGTGAACTGTCTGTTGACGACATTAAAAGCGGTCTGCGAGCTCGTACATTAGCTAATGAAATTGTCTTGGTGATGTGCGGTTCAGCCTTTAAAAATAAAGGTGTGCAAGCGGTTTTGGATGCTGTTATTGAATATTTACCTTCTCCGCTTGAAGTTAAGGCGATAGAGGGTACGCTTGAGGATGGTGAAACGGTTGTTAATCGTGTTGCTAGTGATGAGGCTCCGTTCTCTGCGCTGGCTTTCAAGATAGCAACAGATCCATTTGTAGGTACATTGACATTCATTCGTGTGTACTCTGGGATGTTACGTTCTGGTGATGCTGTTTATAATTCTGTTAAGCAGAAGCGTGAGCGCATTGGTCGAATGGTTCAGATGCACGCTAATAATCGCGAAGAAATCAAAGAAGTTTTTGCGGGCGATATTGCCGCTGCTGTAGGTATGAAGTATGTAACTACGGGTGATACGCTTTGTGATATGAGTGATGTTGTTGTACTGGAGCGTATGGAATTTCCAGAGCCTGTGATATCTGTTGCGGTTGAGCCTAGATCTCAGGCCGATCAGGATAAAATGGGTGTTGCGCTGGGTAAGTTGGCGCAAGAAGATCCTTCTTTTCGGGTGGAAACACATGAAGAGACGGGTCAAACAATTATTTCCGGTATGGGTGAGCTGCATCTTGATATACTTGTTGATCGTATGCGTCGCGAGTTTAAGGTGGAGGCAAGCATTGGTAAGCCTCAGGTTTCCTATCGGGAAAAAATTCGCAAAGAGGTGGTGGTTAATCACAAATTTGTGCGTCAATCCGGTGGTCGTGGTCAATACGGTCACGTCGTGATGAAATTGATTCCAACTGATAAAGATGGGCTCGAGTTTGTCAACGAGATTGTTGGTGGTGCTATTCCTAAAGAATACATCCCTGCAATAGAGAAGGGTGTTTCGGAGCAGATGAAGAACGGCGTAATTGCTGGGTATCCTTTGTTGGGTATCAAGGTTGTGTTGTTCGATGGTTCATTCCATGATGTTGACTCTAATGAAATGGCCTTTAAAATTGCAGCTTCTCAGGGGCTGAGAAAGGGGGCGGCTGATGCTGATCCCTGTGTTCTTGAACCTGTAATGAAAGTGGAAGTTGTAACTCCTGAAGAATACATGGGGGATGTGATGGGAGACCTGAATCGTCGTCGAGGTATTGTTCAGGGGATGGACGATTCCCCGTCAGGGAAGATTATTCGAGCTGAAGTTCCTCTTGGGGAAATGTTTGGATATGCAACTGACGTGCGCAGCTTGTCGCAAGGGCGTGCAAGTTATGCAATGGAGTTTGAGAAATACGCTGAAGCACCGGCTAGTGTGGCAGACGCGATCATCAAAAATGAAGATTAATCATCATACTTACTAATTCTTAAGGTGTATGTATCATGGCAAAGAGTAAATTTGAACGTAATAAACCACATGTTAACGTTGGTACAATTGGCCACGTTGACCATGGTAAAACAACCCTAACGGCTGCACTAACTCGTGTATGTGCAGAAGTTTATGGTGGTACAGCTGTTGCTTTTGACGGTATCGATAATGCTCCAGAAGAGCGCGAGCGTGGTATCACAATCTCGACTTCTCACGTTGAGTATGATTCACCAGTTCGTCACTATGCGCACGTAGATTGTCCTGGACACGCCGATTATGTTAAAAACATGATCACTGGTGCTGCTCAAATGGACGGCGCAATTCTAGTGTGTGGTGCGACTGACGGCCCTATGCCTCAGACTCGTGAGCATATCCTTCTTTCTCGTCAAGTAGGTGTACCTTACATCGTAGTTTTCCTAAACAAATCTGATTTGTTGGCTGAAGACTGTGGTGGTGCGGATTCTGAAGAATACGCTGAAATGCTAGAGTTGGTTGAGATGGAATTGCGTGACCTTCTTTCTGAATACGACTTTCCAGGTGATGATACTCCAATTATCCCGGGTTCTGCTCTAATGGCGCTGAAAGGCGAAGATGAGAACGGCATGGGTACAACGGCTGTGATGAAACTAGTTGAAACGCTAGATTCATACATTCCTGAGCCAGAGCGTGCAATCGATGGTGCATTCTTGATGCCTATCGAAGATGTGTTCTCTATCCAAGGTCGTGGTACGGTTGTTACTGGTCGTGTTGAGCGTGGCATCGTCAAAATCCAAGAAGAAGTTGAAATCGTTGGTATCGTTGATACTACTAAAACAACTTGTACTGGCGTAGAGATGTTCCGTAAGCTTCTTGATGAAGGTCGTGCTGGTGAGAACTGTGGTATCTTGTTGCGCGGTACTAAGCGTGAAGATGTTCAGCGCGGTCAAGTATTGGCTAAGCCTGGTTCTATTACTCCTCACACAGAGTTTGAAGCGGAAGTTTATGTGTTGGGTAAAGATGAAGGTGGTCGTCATACGCCATTCTTTAAAGGCTACCGTCCTCAGTTTTATTTCCGTACAACTGACGTAACTGGTGCTTGTTCTCTTCCTGAAGGCGTAGAAATGGTTATGCCTGGTGATAACATTCAAATGACTGTTGCTCTAATTCACCCAATCGCAATGGACGAAGGTCTACGTTTTGCGATTCGTGAAGGTGGTCGTACAGTTGGTGCTGGTGTTGTAGCTAAAATCATTAAGTAATTAGATATTTATATCTTGTTACTTTGATTTGAAAAAAGGCTGCCCGTGTTGGGTGGCCTTTTTATTTTGTGGTTTATTTTGTTTGTTCAGAAATTGGTTACTTGACAACCACTTTTTGAATGGCTAATATTCGCCGTCCTTAAAAAAGGATTGTGGCTTAATAAATGTACAGTTAAGTCATACAAAACATTGTATTTGGAGTTGGAAATGCAAAGCCAAAAAATTCGTATTCGTCTGAAAGCATTTGATCACCGTCTGATTGATGCTTCAACACAAGAAATTGTGGACACAGCGAAACGTACAGGTGCGCAAGTACGTGGACCGATTCCACTTCCTACTCGCAAGGAACGTTATACAGTATTGATTTCTCCACACGTGAACAAAGATGCGCGTGATCAGTATGAAATCCGTACACATAAACGTGTTCTAGACATCGTTGAGCCAACTGAAAAAACAGTTGATGCTTTGATGAAGTTAGATCTTGCGGCAGGCGTGGAAGTACAAATCTCTTTGGGTTAATAGCTCAAAGTTTGGGGTGCGACAACCGACTGGTTATCAGTCGGCTTATGCACATTAGTGGAATGATCTGGAATGATCAGCCGTAGCGGGTGATAGCCCCATACACAACTGGCAAATGAGGTAAAAAATGACTATTCAATTAGTCGGACGCAAAGCCGGAATGACACGTATCTTCACTGAAGATGGTGTATCCGTGCCAGTAACCGTCATCGAGGTTGAACCGAACCGCGTTACTCAGGTGAAAACAACAGACACTGACGGCTACCAAGCTATTCAAGTAACTGTAGGTTCTCGCCGTTCGAGCCGCGTTAACAAAGCTGCTGCGGGTCATTATGCAAAAGCGAATGTTGAAGCAGGTCGTGGTTTGTGGGAGTTCCGCCTGGCAGGTGACGAAAAAGAAATCAATGTTGGTGATGAGCTAACAGTTGCTGATTTCGAATCTATCCAGATGGTTGATGTAACTGGTCAATCAAAGGGTAAAGGGTTTCAAGGTGCCATCAAGCGTCATAATTTTAGTATGCAAGACGCTACTCATGGTAACTCGTTGTCTCACCGTGCTCCTGGCTCTATCGGTCAATGTCAAACACCTGGTCGTGTTTGGAAAGGCAAGAAGATGGCTGGCCATATGGGCGCTGCACAAGTTACTACTCAATCACTAGAAGTGGTTCGTGTAGATACAGAACGTAACCTTATCCTAGTGAAAGGTGCCGTACCTGGTGCAGTGAATGGTGATGTTATTCTTCAATCAGCTGTTAAAGCTCGCTAAGAGGGGTAGACAATGAACTTGAATCTAACAGGCTCTGAAGGAACTGTTGAAGTTTCCGATTTAGCCTTTGCTCGTGAATACAACGAGGCGTTGGTTCACCAAGTAGTTACATCTTACTTGGCTGGCGCTCGTCAAGGCTCACGCGCTCAAAAAACTCGCTCTGAAGTAGCTGGCGGTGGACGCAAACCTTGGAATCAAAAAGGTTCTGGTCGCGCTCGTGCAGGTACTATCCGCAGCCCTTTATGGCGCTCTGGTGGTGTGACTTTTGCTGCAAAACCGCAAGATCACTCTCAGAAAGTGAACAAGAAGATGTACCGTGCAGCAATGCGCACTATCTGGTCTGAACTTGTACGTCAAGACCGTCTTGTTGTAGTTGAAGAGCTGACATTAGAAGCTCCGAAAACTAAGCTATTCATAGCAAAAATGGCAGAATTGAATATTGTAAACGCTTTGATTATTTCCAATGAATTGGATGATAATTTATTTTTGGCGGCTCGCAACATTCCTAACGTAGATGTGCGTGATGCAGCATCTATCGACCCTGTTAGCTTGATTGCTTACGACAAAGTGTTGGTGACAGTTGGTGCTCTGAAACAAGTTGAGGAGGCACTAGCATGATCGGCGAACGCATTTATAAAGTTCTGTTGGGTCCACATATTTCCGAAAAAGCAACTATCGTAGCCGAAGGCAATGGTCAGTATGTTTTTCGTGTAACTGGTGATGCAACGAAACCTGAAATCAAACAAGCTATCGAAGCGCTTTTTGAAGTCAAAGTTGAGTCTGTGCATACGTTGAACCATAAAGGTAAAACTAAGCGTACAGTTCGTGGTCTAGGTAAACGTAAAGACGTGAAAAAAGCGTATGTGCGTTTGGCCGAAGGTCAAGACATCGATTTCATGGTCGCTGAATAAGGGGAGATAGGTCAATGGCTGTTGTAAAAAGTAAGCCAACGTCTGCAGGCCGTCGTCACGTTGTTAAGGTTACTAATAACGATTTGCACAAAGGCGCACCATATGCACCTTTGCTTGAAAAGAAAAGCAGATCGGGTGGACGTAACAATAACGGACGCATCACTACGCGTCACGTAGGTGGTGGTCATAAGCAGCATTATCGTATGGTTGATTTTCGTCGTAACAAAGACGGTATTCCTGCGGTAATTGAGCGTTTGGAGTATGATCCAAACCGTTCTGCAAATATTGCATTGATTAAATATGCTGATGGTGAGCGTCGTTACATTATCGCTTCCAAAGGTATGGTGGCTGGCGCTGTTGTTTTTAGTGGTGCAGATGCCCCTATCAAAGCAGGTAATACTTTGCCTCTGCAAAATATTCCTGTTGGTAGTACGGTGCACTGTATTGAGCTTAAGCCTGGTAAAGGTGCACAAGTTGCGCGCTCTGCCGGTACTTCTGCTCAGCTGGTTGCTCGTGAAGGTCGCTACGTTACACTTCGCCTACGTTCAGGTGAAATGCGTAAAGTATTGACTGAATGTCGCGCTACCTTGGGTGAAGTATCAAACTCTGAGCATAGCTTAAGAGTTCTTGGTAAAGCTGGTGCTACGCGTTGGCGTGGTGTTCGTCCTACCGTTCGCGGTTCGGCGATGAACCCAGTTGATCACCCACATGGTGGTGGTGAAGGTCGTAGCAAAGGTGGTCGTCACCCAGTTACACCATGGGGTGTACCTACTAAAGGGTACAAAACACGCAGCAACAAGCGTACTGATAAACTTATTGTACGTCGCCGTACTAAGTAATAAGAGGAAACGACTGTGCCACGTTCACTAAAAAAAGGTCCTTTTATCGACCTTCATTTGTTGAAAAAGGTAGAGGCTGCGGTAGAGAAAAAAGATCGTCGTCCAATTAAGACTTGGTCGCGCCGTTCTACTATCTTCCCTGATTTTGTAGGGTTGACTATCGCTGTCCATAATGGTCGCCAGCATGTCCCAGTTATTGTAACTGAAGACATGGTCGGTCATAAATTGGGTGAGTTCGCTCCGACCCGTACATATCGTGGTCATACTGCGGACAAGAAAGCCAAACGGTAATAAGGGGTATTAAATGAGTGAAGTAAAAGCTTCATTGAAGGGTGCTCGCCTCTCAGCGCAGAAGGCCCGTTTGGTTGTAGATCAAATCCGCGGTAAATCTGTTAGCGAAGCGCTGAACATTTTAACGTTCAGTCCTAAGAAGGCGGCAGTAATTGTCAAAAAAGTACTAGAGTCTGCTATAGCTAACGCTGAGCATAACGAAGGTGCTGATGTAGATGACTTGCGCGTTTCTACGGCTTACGTTGATGAGGCAATGACTCTGAAGCGTATTATGCCACGTGCCAAAGGCCGTGCTGACCGTATTTTAAAACGCGGTTGTCATATAACAGTTAAAGTCGCTGACTAATTAGGAGAAACCCAATGGGTCAGAAGGTTCATCCAACTGGTATACGCCTAGGGATAGTTAAAGATCATACTTCTACTTGGTATGCGAACAATCAAAACTACTCTAAGCTACTATTAAATGATCTTCAGGTTCGTGAGTACTTGGAGAAAAAATTGGTCCAGGCTTCTGTGTCTCGTATTGAGATTCAGCGTCCTGCTCAGACAGCTCGCATTACTATTCATACTGCCCGTCCGGGTATTGTGATTGGTAAGAAGGGCGAAGATGTTGAGAAACTGCGTAATGCTGTTTCTGAGATGATGGGCGTTCCTGTCCACATCAACATCGAAGAGATTCGTAAGCCTGAAATGGACGCGAAATTGGTTGCGGCAAATATCGCAAGCCAACTAGAGCGTCGCGTTATGTTCCGTCGTGCTATGAAGCGCGCCGTACAGAACGCCATGCGTGCAGGCGCGAAGGGTATCAAGGTTCAGGTAAGTGGTCGTTTAGGCGGTGCAGAGATTGCACGTGCTGAGTGGTACCGTGAAGGCCGTGTGCCTCTACATACACTACGTGCTGACATCGACTACTCCCCTTATGAAGCTCTTACAACTTACGGCATTATTGGCGTAAAAGTGTGGATCTTTAAAGGCGAAATCTTGGGCGGTATTGAACAAGTGCGAGCTGACAAAGGCGCACAAAAGAAGAAGTCTAAGTAGGGGGTAAGTCATGTTACAACCGAAACGTACTAAATTCCGCAAAATGCAGAAAGGTCGTAATCGCGGTCTTGCTCTTCGCGGAAATCAGGTTAGCTTTGGTGAATTCGGATTAAAGTCCACAGAGCGTGGGCGTCTTACTGCTCGTCAAATTGAAGCGGCGCGTCGTGCAATGACTCGTCACATCAAACGTGGTGGTAAAATCTGGATTCGTGTATTCCCTGATAAGCCGATTACTCAGAAACCTCTAGAGGTTCGTCAGGGTAAAGGTAAGGGTAATGTAGAATACTGGGTTGCACAGATTCAACCTGGCAAGATGCTTTATGAAGTTGAGGGCGTTTCAGAGCAACTAGCACGCGAAGCTTTCGCACTAGCTGCTGCTAAACTACCTTTGTCCACAACTTTCGTAACGCGTACGGTGATGTAGATGATAGCAAAAGAACTGCAAGAAAATTCTGTAGCAGAGCTACAGGCGACCTTAATTGAGCTTTTGCGTGAGCAATTTACATTGCGCATGCAGAAGGCCACTGGTCAGCTGACGCAAACTCATTTGCTTTTGCAAGTCCGCCGCAATATCGCACGCGTTAAAACCGTGCTAAACGATAAGGCAGGTAACTAAAATGGCAGAAACAAAAGCGCGTACAGCTACTGGTAAGGTAGTCAGCGACAAAATGGATAAAACCATTACAGTACTAGTTGAACGTACAGAAAAACATCCTCTTTACGGTAAGTTTGTACGTCGTTCAACTAAATTACACGCTCACGATGAAAACAATGAGTGCCAGATTGGTGATACTGTTAAGGTCGTAGAAACACGTCCTTACTCTAAGTCTAAGACTTGGAACCTGGTTCAAGTTGTTGAGAAAACAGCGGCTTTATAAGCTGCTTTTTCCTTCGTGAGACTTGTTATCTAACTTGATTGGAGAGCAGAAATGATTCAAACAGAATCGATGCTTGATGTTGCAGATAACAGCGGCGCAAAGCGTGTTCAGTGTATTAAAGTACTGGGTGGCTCACATCGTCGTTATGCTGCTATCGGTGACATTATTAAAGTCACAGTGAAAGAAGCGATCCCTCGTGGTCGTGTTAAAAAAGGGCAGGTTCTTAACGCAGTTGTCGTTAGAACTAGGAAAGGTGTTCGTCGCTCTGATGGTTCCGTGATCCGTTTTGATGTAAACTCAGCGGTTTTATTGAATGCTTCAGGACAGCCACTTGGTACTCGTATCTTTGGCCCTGTAACACGTGAATTGCGTACAGAGCAGTTCATGAAAATAGTTTCTCTTGCACCTGAAGTGCTGTAAGAGGGAAAGGGGACATTTATGCGTAAGATCAAACGTAACGACGAAATTATTGTGATTGCTGGGAAAGACAAAGGCAAGCGCGGTAAAGTTGTTAAGGTAGTAGACGACAGCCGAGTTCTAGTTTCTGGTATTAATACCGTTAAGAAACATGAAAAACCAAACCCTATGAAGGGTTCAACTGGCGGCATCGTTGAACAAGAAGCACCTATTCAGGTTTCAAATGTAGCCATTTTTAATAGTGCTACTGGTAAAGCGGATCGCGTCGGCTTTAAGTTGAATGAAGATGGTACGAAAGTGCGTATCTTTAAATCAAATAGTGAAGCGATCGACGCCTAAGAGCGAGAATTACAGCCATGGCGAGACTTAAGCAAGTATATAAAGATCAAGTTGTAGGAACTCTTATTGAAGAGTTTAGCTACAAAAATGTGATGGAAGTGCCTAAAATCACTAAAATCACATTAAATATGGGTGTTGGTGAAGCTATCGCAGACAAGAAACTTCTTGAGCATGCGGTAAACGATCTTGAAGCACTTAGCGGCCAGAAAGTTGTAGTGACTAAGGCTCGTAAATCTGTAGCAGGCTTTAAAATCCGTGACGGTTATCCGATCGGTTGTAAAGTGACGCTACGTGGTGAGCGTATGTGGGATTTCTTTGACCGTTTGGTTGATGTAGCTATTCCGCGTATCCGTGACTTTCGTGGACTTAATCCAAAGTCTTTTGATGGTCGTGGTAACTACAGCATGGGTGTTAAAGAGCAGATCATCTTCCCAGAAATCGAGTATGATAAAGTGGATCGTGTACGTGGTATGGATATTACCATTACAACGACTGCTCGTACCGACGAAGAAGGTCGTGCTTTGCTAGCCGCCTTTAGTTTCCCTTTCAAGAAATAAGAGGTAGGAATCATGGCTAAGACATCAATGATTCAGCGCGAAGCAAAACGCACTAAATTAGTAGCTAAGTACGCTGAAAAGCGTGCGGCTCTAAAAGCGATCATTAGCGACGTTAATGCATCGGACGATGAAAAGTGGGACGCATCGCTTAAATTACAAGCGCTGCCACGCGATTCATCTTCTTCTCGCCAACGTAACCGTTGTCAAATAACGGGCCGTCCTCATGGCGTTTATCGTAAGTTTGGTTTGTCAAGAATCAAATTACGTGAAGCGGCTATGCGCGGTGACGTACCAGGTTTGAAGAAAGCAAGTTGGTAAGCAAGTAGAGCACGATCATAATACATTGTAGAAAGAGGGGTGTTCATCAAATGCTGGACATCCCACTCTCTGCTGTGTACTATGCGCGAGCTCTATTTGCTGCACAATGTTTTTAAATTAGGAGCTCTTAAATGAGTATGCAAGATACCCTTGCGGATATGTTCACACGTATTCGTAATGCACAGATGGCTGCAAAGACCTCTGTGAGCATGCCTTCATCAAAAATGAAGGCATCGATTGCTGTTGTTCTACGCGAAGAAGGTTACGTAGGTGACTTTTCAGTAGACGAAGCAATCAAGCCGACACTAACCATCGAGTTGAAATACTACGAAGGTAAGCCGGTTATTGAACAAATTAAACGCGCATCTCGCCCAAGCTTGCGTCAATACAAAGGCACTGCAGCGCTACCTAAAGTAGAAGCAGGCCTTGGTGTTGCAATCATCTCTACCTCTAAAGGTGTGATGACAGACCGTGCAGCTCGCGCTGCTGGTATCGGTGGCGAAGTAATCTGCACAGTATTCTAGGAGTTAGTATGTCTCGAGTTGCTAATAGTCCCGTGACGCTTCCTAGTGGTGTAGATTTAACCCTAAATGGCCAAACTGTCGTTGTTAAAGGCGGTAAAGGTTCTTTAGAGTTTAATATTCACACAAGCGTACAGGTGTCTAAAGAAGAAAATGTTATTACCTTCGCTGCGCGCGATGGTGCAAAACAAAGCCGTGCCTTAGCTGGTACAACTCGTGCTTTGGTTAACAACATGGTTGTTGGTGTTAGTCAAGGTTTCGAAAAAAGATTGCTTCTTCAAGGTGTTGGTTACCGTGCTGCGCTTAAAGGCAATGTACTTAACCTATCTCTGGGTTTTTCTCATCCAGTAGATTATGAATTACCTGAAGGCATAACAGCTGAATGTGCTTCTCAAACAGAAATCGTGATCAGAGGCGTTGATAAACAAGCCGTTGGTCAGGTTGCTGCAGAAGTTCGCGGTTTCCGTCCGCCAGAGCCTTATAAAGGCAAAGGTGTTCGTTATGCTGACGAGATTATTCGTCGTAAAGAAGCTAAGAAGAAGTAGGTAGACATTCATGAACACTAAAAAACAATCTCGGATTCGTCGTGCACGCCGTGCGCGTTTGCATATTCGTGAGTTAGGTGCGAATCGTCTTACTGTACATCGCACACCACGCCATATGTATGCTCAAGTGATTTCTCCATGTGGTAGTAAAGTGCTTGCTAGCGCCTCTACTCTTGAAGAAGCTCTACGTGGTACAGCGACAGGTAACAAAGTTGCGGCGAAAGAAGTCGGTACTTTGATTGCTACTCGCGCTAAAGAAGCAGGTGTCACTTCGGTCGCTTTTGACCGTTCTGGCTTCAAATATCATGGTCGTGTTCAGGTTCTTGCTGACGCTGCACGTGAAGCCGGTCTAGAGTTCTAAGGGGTAGCAAATGGCGTTTAATGATCAACAAACTAGCGACCTCCAAGAGAAGCTAGTTCAAGTAAACCGCGTTGCTAAAGTTGTAAAGGGCGGACGTATCTTCTCTTTCACAGCTTTGACAGTTGTCGGTGATGGAAAGGGTAAAGTTGGCTTTGGTCGTGGTAAGGCGCGTGAAGTTCCTCAAGCTATTCAAAAAGCAATGGAACAAGCTCGCCGCAACATGGTTTCTGTGAAGCTTAATGGAGATACACTTCAGTATCCTGTTAAAGCTAACCACGGGGCATCTAAAGTTTACATGCAGCCTGCATCTCAAGGTACTGGCATTATAGCCGGTGGTGCAATGCGTGCGGTTCTAGAAATCGCAGGCGTTCACAATGTATTGGCTAAATGTTACGGTTCTACAAACCCTGTAAACGTGGTTCGCGCTACGATTAAAGGTTTGCAGGATATGAAAGCACCTGAACAAATCGCGGCAAAACGCGGTAAGTCAGTCGATCAAATTTTGGGGTAATGTGTCATGGCGAATAATACCATCACAGTTCAACTAACCCGCAGCCCGATCGGTCGTCTTCCAAAGCACCGTGAAACTGTTAAAGGCTTGGGTTTGCGTAAAGTTGGCCAAACACGTGAGTTGGAAGATACTCCTTCAGTACGTGGCATGGTTAATAAAGTTTATTACATGGTAAAAGTGGTAGGGGAATAATATGTTTTTAAATACACTTAGTCCTGCCGAAGGTAGCAAACATGCTCCTAAACGTGTTGGTCGCGGCATTGGTAGCGGCTTGGGTAAAACCGGCGGGCGAGGCCATAAAGGTCTTAAATCTCGCTCTGGTGGCTCAGTAAAACCTGGTTTTGAAGGTGGTCAAATGCCTTTGCAGCGTCGTCTGCCAAAATTCGGTTTTACTTCACGTCAAGCGAAGTATGTTGCTGAAGTTCGTTTAAACGAACTTGCTGCTGTAAATGCTGAAGTTGTAGATTTGGCTGCTCTTAAAAGTGCGGACATTCTTGGTCATCAAATTAAGACTGCACGTGTAATTTTGTCTGGTTCAATCGACAAAGCTGTTACGGTTCGTGGACTTAAAGTGACTAAAGGTGCTCGTGCCGCAATTGAAGCAGCTGGCGGAAAAGTCGAGGAATAAATGGCAAAGCGTGGCTCACTACCTGCTGGAATGCAAAACGGATTAGGCGAGCTTTGGGCTCGTATTCGTTTTGTGTTTATAGCGATTATTGTATACCGAATCGGTGCACACATTCCTGTCCCAGGTATTAATCCTGACAGATTGTCTGCATTGTTTGACCAAAATGAAGGCACTATTCTGAGTTTATTTAACGTATTCTCAGGGGGCGCGCTTGAACGCATGAGTATTTTTGCGCTCGGGATTTTGCCCTATATTTCTGCCTCTATTATTATGCAGTTATTGACGGTTGTGAGTCCGCAGCTAGAGCAGTTAAAGAAAGAAGGTGAGGCGGGTCGTCGTAAGATTACTCAATACACTCGTTATGGTACTGTTCTTCTTGCTCTTGTTCAGTCGGCCAGTATGGCTGTGGGCTTGGCAAGTCAAGGGATCTCATTCAGTAGTGGTATGGAATTCTATGCTGTTGCAGTGGTGACTCTTGTTGCTGGTACTGTCTTCTTGATGTGGTTAGGTGAGCAAGTTACAGAGAAGGGGATTGGTAATGGTATTTCCATTCTAATCTTCGCTGGTATTGTTGCTGGTCTGCCATCTGCTTTAGGCCGTTCATTTGAGTCGGCTCGTCAAGGCGATATTAATATTCTTGCTTTGTTGTTGATTGGTATAATGGCTATTGCGACTATTGCGTTCGTTGTTTTCATCGAGCGTGGTCAGCGTCGCATTACAGTTAATTACGCTAAGCGTCAACAAGGTAAAAAAGTGTTTGCTGCACAGAAGAGTCATTTGCCTCTTAAAGTGAATATGGCTGGTGTTATACCTCCTATCTTTGCTTCAAGTATCCTTTTGTTTCCTGCTTCGATCGGCCAGTGGTTTGGTCAGGGTGATGGAATGGAATGGTTGCAAAATGTCTCTTTGGCACTGGCTCCTGGGCAACCGCTCTATGTGCTGTTGTTTGCGATAGCAATTGTTTTCTTTTGCTTTTTCTATACAGCGCTAGTGTTCAATCCTAAAGATGTGGCAGATAACTTGAAAAAATCCGGTGCTTTCTTGCCGGGTATTCGTCCAGGCGATCATACAGCTCGATATATTGATGGTGTAATGACTCGTTTGACACTGTTTGGTGCTTTGTACATCACACTAGTGTCACTGATGCCTCAATTCTTTGTTGTTGCGTGGAATGTTCCATTCTACTTTGGCGGTACTTCTATGTTGATCGTAGTTGTTGTTGTCATGGACTTTATGTCGCAAGTACAAAGCCATTTGATGAGTCAGCAATATGAGTCGTTAATGAAGAAATCTAATCTGACTGGTTATGGTCCCAATGGCCTAATGCGCTAAGCGTTGGTTGGAGTTGAACATGAAAGTACGTGCATCTGTAAAGAAAATCTGTCGTAACTGTAAAATCGTTCGTCGTAACGGTTCAGTTCGAGTAATTTGCGTTGAGCCTCGTCACAAACAGCGTCAAGGTTAATAGCGAGTTAGCTCGATGATAGGAAAGGGTGGTTGATTTATGTCCTAAAGATAGGCATAATCAGCCGCCCTCATGAAAGTAAAGTGATGAATTATCATTTAATCATCAATAACAACGGAGTAAAATGAATGGCTCGTATAGCCGGTGTCAATATTCCTGACAATAAACATGCGGTCATTTCTCTGACTTACATCTTCGGAATTGGTCGCACCCGTTCGCGCGCTATTTGCGCTGCTACAGGTGTTACGGAAACTGCGAAAATAGGTTCTTTAAGTGATGATATCCTTGATGAACTTCGTGGCGAAGTTGCTAAGTACATTGTAGAGGGTGACTTACGTCGTGAAGTCAGTATGTCTATCAAACGTTTGATGGACTTAGGTTGTAACCGCGGGATTCGTCATCGCCGCAGCCTACCAGTTCGTGGTCAACGCACCAAAACGAACGCACGTACACGAAAAGGCCCTCGTAAGCCTATTCGTAAGTAATTTGAACGCGTTTCGCTCTAGTTACTAAGTTAATTAGAGCTGAGCATTAAATAGGAAAGTGCAATATGGCTAAGCCAGCTACGCGCAATACCAAGAAAAAAGTCAAAAAGACAGTTGTTGATGGCGTTGCTCATGTACACGCATCATTTAACAATACAATTGTGACTATCACCGATCGTCAAGGCAATGCTTTGTCTTGGGCTACTGCCGGTGGTTCTGGTTTTCGCGGTTCTCGAAAAAGTACACCTTTCGCAGCTCAAGTAGCAGCGGAGCGTGCCGGTACTGTCGCACAAGAATTCGGCCTTAAAAACGTTGACGTAATGATTAAGGGTCCTGGCCCTGGTCGTGAGTCCGCAGTTCGTGCATTGAATGCATTGGGCTTGCGTATCAATAACATCACAGATGTGACGCCAATTCCGCACAACGGTTGTCGTCCACCTAAGAAACGTCGCGTTTAACTGAGGAGACAGATACATGGCTCGTTATATAGGTCCAACTTGTAAGTTGTCTCGTCGTGAAGGTACCGACTTGCAATTGAAGAGCGGTTCACGCGCTCTTGAGTCAAAATGTAAAGCAGATACGGTTCCTGGTGTGCATGGTGCACGTCGTAGCCGTCTTTCTGATTACGGCTTGCAATTACGTGAGAAACAAAAAGTTCGTCGTATGTACGGCGTTCTTGAAAAACAATTTAGTAATTACTACAAATCTGCCGCTCGTCTAAAAGGCGCAACTGGTGAAAACCTTTTGCAATTTTTGGAGTCACGTTTAGATAACGTTGTTTATCGTGCAGGTTTTGGCTCTACACGTGCGGAAGCTCGTCAACTAGTTGGCCATAAAGGCATTCTAGTTAACGGCGCTACGGTTAATATTGCGTCTTACCAAGTTAAAGCTGGTGATGTAGTGTCAATTCGTGAAAAAGCTAAGAAGCAATTGCGCGTACAAAGCGCACTAGAGCTATCTAAAGGTCGTGCACCGATCCATTGGATCGAAGTTGATTCAACTAAACTGGAAGCTACTTATAAAGCAGTTCCAGAGCGTGCCGATTTATCAGCTGAAATTAATGAGAACCTAATTGTCGAACTTTACTCTAAGTAAGCCGGTAATTAGGATTAAGATATAGGTGGATCTATGCAGCGTTCAGTGAGCGAATTGTTAACCCCACGCAACATTGAAGTTCAGGAAATAAGCAATACTCGCGCTAAAGTAACACTGCAACCGTTAGAACGTGGTTTTGGTCATACTTTGGGTAACGCGCTACGCCGTATTCTTCTGTCTTCAATGCCAGGTTGTGCGATTGTTGAAATTGAAATCGACGGTGTATTACACGAATACAGCGCAATCGAAGGGGTTAAAGAAGATGTAATTGAGATTCTTCTTAACCTGAAAGGAGTTGCGATCGCTCTACACGGGCAGGATGAAGCAACTCTTACTCTAAGTAAAAAGGGTCCTGGTATCGTAACAGCTGGAGATATTCAGTTGGTTGCTGATGCAGAGATTGCTAACCCTGATCATGTAATTGCGCACTTGGATGATACTGCTGAATTAACTATGCAGATCAAAGTCGCTCGTGGTCGTGGTTATGAGCCTGCTGATGCTCGTATTGCTGGCGACGATGAGACTCGTCCAATTGGTCGCTTGCAACTGGATGCCTCGTTTAGCCCTGTTCGACGTGTTGCTTACAGTGTTGATAATGCTCGTGTAGAGCAGCGTACAGATTTAGATAAGTTAGTCTTAGACATCGAATCTAATGGTACGATTGACCCTGAAGAAGCTATTCGTCGTGCAGCGACTATTCTACAACAACAGATTGCTGTGTTCGTCGCCCTTGAAAGCGAGAGTGAAGCGCCTGTTGTAGAAGAAGAGGATGAGATTGATCCAATTTTGCTACGCCCGGTTGATGATCTTGAATTGACCGTTCGCAGTGCTAACTGTTTAAAAGCAGAGAACATTTATTACATCGGTGATTTGATTCAACGTACTGAGGTTGAGCTTCTTAAGACGCCTAACCTAGGTAAGAAGTCGTTAACTGAAATCAAAGATGTTTTAGCACAGCGTGGTTTGTCTTTGGGAATGCGTTTAGAGAACTGGCCACCGGCTAGTTTGAAAGACGATAGCAAAGTTCTAGCTCGCTAGGTCATTGTTCCCTGACCACCGTAGTTTGGTAAGGAATGTAAAATGCGTCATCGTAAGAGTGGTCGTCACTTAAACCGTACTAGCTCACATCGTAAAGCGATGTTTAAAAATATGGCTGCTTCTTTGTTTGAGCACGAAGTTATTAAAACTACGTTGCCAAAAGCAAAAGAATTACGCCGTGTTGCTGAGCCTTTGATTACATTGGCGAAAATTGATTCGGTTGCGAATCGTCGTCTAGCCTTTGCTCGTACTCGTAGTAAAGATGCTGTAGGTAAATTGTTTACTGAACTTGGTCCTCGTTACCAAGCTCGTCCTGGCGGTTACATTCGCATTTTAAAATGTGGATTCCGTACAGGTGACAATGCTCCTATGGCTTACGTTGAATTGGTCGATCGACCAGTCGCGGAAGCCGCTGAGTAATATCAGTTAGTAACAAAAAAGCCGAGCTTATTAGCTCGGCTTTTTTTTGTTTTCTAAAAGTATTAGTGCCCAAAAAACACCCTATGTCATAGAGTGTTTTTTGTTTTTTTGTTTTTTGTGTTATGGCTGTGACTTTAATTGAGCATTAACTTTAAGAACCTCCCTGTGTGTGAATTATCTGCTTGAGCAATGTCCTCAGGTGTTCCTTCGGCAACTATATAGCCACCACCGCTACCACCTTCAGGTCCTAAATCGATCACCCAATCAGCTGTTTTTATGACATCTAAATTGTGCTCAATAACAACGACGGTATTACCATGATCTCTAAGTCTATGAAGGACCTTTAGAAGTTGTTCAATATCGGCAAAATGCAATCCGGTAGTTGGTTCATCTAATATGTACAGAGTTGCCCCTGTGTCCCTTTTAGATAACTCTTTTGCTAGTTTTACTCGTTGAGCTTCCCCACCTGAAAGCGTTGTTGCGGCCTGCCCCAAACGAATATAACCTAGACCAACATCAACGAGTGTTTGTAATTTTCTGGCGATAGATGGAACGGGATCAAAAAACTCACGCGCATCTTCAATAGTCATTTCAAGACATTGACGGATGTTTTTGCCTTTGTAATGAATTTCTAAGGTTTCACGATTGTAGCGTTTGCCTTTACACGTGTCGCAAGGTACATACACATCTGGAAGGAAGTGCATTTCTACCTTAATTACGCCATCTCCTTGACAGGCTTCACAGCGTCCACCTTTTACGTTGAAGCTAAAACGCCCCGGTTTATAACCGCGTGAACGAGCTTCTTGTGTTGCTGAGAAGAGTTCCCGCATTGGTGTGAAGATACCTGTATAAGTGGCAGGGTTAGAGCGAGGCGTCCGACCGATGGGGCTTTGGTCAATATCGACGCACTTATCAAATAGTTCCAAGCCGTCAATACGCTCATGGGGGGCGGCTTTTAATGTTGTTGCGCCATTAAGTGCCGTTGCCGCCAGCGGGTATAAGGTACCGTTTATAAGTGTTGACTTACCTGAACCTGATACGCCTGTAACGCACGTCATTACGCCCACTGGAATTTTTAAGTCTACAGTGTTTAGGTTGTTGCCTGTTGCACCTATTAGTTTAAGGAATTGTTTGTCTTTGGCTTGGTGTCGAATTGCTGGAATTTCAATTTTTCGTTTACCAGTCAAAAATTGCCCTGTAATGGATTCTGGGCAATCCATAATGTCTTGTGGTGTTCCACTGGCGATGATTTGGCCGCCATGGACGCCGGCTCCCGGGCCAATATCGACAACAAAGTCAGCTACACGAATGGCGTCTTCGTCGTGTTCTACCACGATAACGGTATTGCCTAAATCTCTGAGTCTTGTGAGTGTTGCAATCAGGCGTTCGTTATCTCTCTGGTGTAAGCCAATGGATGGCTCGTCAAGAATGTACATAACGCCGACTAACCCTGCACCGATTTGGCTGGCAAGTCGAATGCGCTGCGCTTCGCCGCCTGATAGCGAATCGGCTTTGCGGTCAAGGGTTAGGTACTCAAGACCTACATTAACTAAGAATGTCAGCCTATCACGAATCTCTTTTAGTATTTTAGAGGCGATTTCACCACGAGAGCCTGGTAATTCAAGTGTTTCGAAATATTTTAAGCATTCTGCAATCGGATAGGTCACCACTTCAGGTAAGGTTTGTTCGGCAATGAAGACATTACGTGCGGAACGATTTAGTCGAGATCCGTGGCACTCAGGACAAGATTGAACGCTTATGTATTGTGATAAGTCATCACGAACGCTGTCGGATTCTGTTTCATGATAACGTCGTTGTAAATTTGGAATGACACCTTCAAAAGAATGTGAGCGAGTCATTTTATCGCCACGCTCATTAATATAGATAAAGTCTATTTTGTCCTTTCCTGAGCCTTGTAGTATACGTTTTTTAAAATCCTCTGGTATGTCCTGATATTTAGACTCGATATCAAAGCCATAATGCTTCGCTAAGGCGGTGAGTTGCTGGTAGTAGAAAATGCTACGTCGTCCCCAGCCACGAATTGCGCCTTCTGCTAATGTCAGTGTTTCATCATGAATGATTCTATCTGGATCAAACATTTGATGGGTACCAAGGCCATCACAAGTTTGGCAAGCACCGTTTGGATTATTAAAAGAAAAAAGGCGGGGCTCTAGTTCCGTTAAGCTGTATCCGCAAACAGGGCAGGCGAATTTACTAGAAAAAATATACTCTTCTTTGTCATCATCCATGTTAATGACTTTGGCAATACCATCGGATAAGCCAAGGCAGGTTTCAAAGGATTCGGCTAAGCGAAGTTGTAAGTCCGACCGTACTTTAAAACGATCGATGACGACTTCAATGGTATGTTTTTTATTTTTTTCTAAGGTAGGTGCATCATCTAAATCCACGACGATGCCATCAATGCGTGCACGAATGAACCCCTTTGAAAGCAAGTCGCTAATGGTGTGTAAATGCTCACCTTTTCTATCTTTGACGATAGGAGCTAGCAGCATCATTTTCGTTTCTTCAGGTAGCGATATAACTTTATCGACCATTTGTGATATGGTTTGCGCCTCTAAAGGTTCACCATGATCTGGACAGCGAGGTTGTCCTGCTCGGGCAAATAACAGTCGCAGATAATCATAAATCTCTGTTATTGTACCGACGGTTGATCTAGGGTTATGTGAGGTTGATTTTTGTTCAATTGAGATCGCCGGCGATAGTCCTTCAATGTGGTCAATGTCAGGTTTCTCCATCATGGATAAAAACTGGCGAGCGTATGTTGAGAGAGATTCTACATAGCGGCGTTGCCCTTCGGCATATAGTGTATCGAAGGCGAGCGAGGATTTACCTGAGCCTGATAGGCCAGTTATCACCACAAGTTTGTCTCTTGGGATGTCTAGGTCCACATTTTTAAGATTGTGAGTGCGGGCCCCGCGTATGGTAATGGTATCCATGAGTCTCCAATGTGAAGTCGATCAACAGAAAAAATCTGCTAGTAAATTAAATAACTGTCTATTTTTACAGTAGTTGAAATGGAGCTTCAACGGTATTTTTTGTAAAATGAACATCTTTTTTCTTAATCCCCTAAGTTAAGTGGTTGTAACTTCCTTATGGATCTACTTGAACGTCGTTCTGTCCTTGCACTAGCGCTGATCTATTTATTTAGAATGTTAGGTTTATTCCTTATTCTGCCTGTCATCGGTGTTGCGGCTGACGGATTAACGGGAGCAGATGCCGCTTTAATTGGAACCGCGATTGGCATTTATGGACTTACGCAAGCGAGTCTGCAAATTCCGATGGGAATGTGGTCCGATAAAATAGGCCGTAAACGCGTGATTGTCATTGGTCTTTTGTTGTTTGCTATTGGTAGCCTGATTTGTGCGAATGCCGATGATATTATGGTGCTAATTGTTGGCCGAGCCGTTCAGGGTGCGGGTGCAATTGCCAGCACCTTGATGGCACTGCTAAGTGATGTGACAAGGGAACAAAATCGCACGAAAGCAATGGCAATTGTTGGCGTTAGTATTGGCGCCTCTTTTATGCTTTCTTTGGTGTTGGGGCCATGGATTTTCGCATTGGTTGGCCTTTCTGGTCTTTTCTACCTTTCTTTTGTTTTATCATTACTTGGCATCATTTTGATTATTTTTGCTGTGCCAAATATTGTACAGCATACCTTTCGGCGTGATACGACACCTAGCCTTACAGCACTCGGTCTTGTCCTAAAAGATTCAAATTTACGTTTTTTAAACATCAGCGTGTTGCTGTTGCACGCGAGCTTAACGGCTTTGTTTGTTACCGTGCCAGGATTGTTGATAAATCAATTTGATTTACCACTGTCGCAACACAGTTGGTTATACCTCGCCATCATGGGTTTTGCTTTTGCAGGTATGTTACCATTAGTGATTATTGCTGAGTCAAAAGGCAAGATGAAAGGCGTGCTCGTCGCGGTGCTTATGCTGTTAGGTGTAAGCTCGATATTGCTACAATGGGCTCCTTATCTTTGGGTCTTTGGTGTTTTATTGTGGGCCTATTTTGTCGGCTTTAATTCATTAGAAGCGACATTGCCTTCATTGATTAGTAAACTGGCCCCTGTTGGTTATCGAGGCACGGCAATGGGGGTGTTCTCTACTCATCAGTTTATGGGGTCTTTTTTGGGTGGTGTTGGCGGCGGTTGGCTGCTTCAAAACCATTCAAGCAGTGGCGTCTTTTGGTTTGTTGGTGTTATGTTTTTGATTTGGTCGATGGTCGGTGCTGTTCAACCGGCCCCTCGTCAGTTAAGTAGTTTGGCGTTTAGCTTACCCAATATGACAGATGAAGAAGTATCGACGTTGGCGAATCAACTTTCTGAAATCCAAGGAGTGGAAGGTATGCAAATTTTCAAAGATGAGCAAACGGCTTATCTTAAAGTCGATAAGAAATTATTAGATAAAGACACTTTGATGCGATTGGCACCACAAGTGATTCTTTAAAACACATCATTTTATCTTTTTAGTTGGAGAACAACGTCATGGCACGTGGAATAAACAAAGTAATCTTGATTGGTAACGCAGGCAATGATGCCGAAGTGCGTTTTATGCCATCTGGAGCAGCGGTTGCAAACGTGAACATAGCGACATCAGAAAGTTGGCGTGACAAGCAAACCGGTCAAATGCAAGAGCGCACCGAGTGGCACCGCGTAGCCTTTATGGATCGCGGCAACTTCCGACTGGGTCAAATTGCGGGCGATTTCATTAAGAAAGGCTCAAAAGTTTACGTAGAAGGCTCGTTGCGTACTCGTGAATGGGAAAAAGATGGTATCAAACGCTACACTACAGAAATCGTTGCTAACGAAATGCAATTGTTAGATGGTCGTGGAGATGGCGGAAACGCAGGCCAGCAAGGCGGATACGATTCAGCCGGTGGACAGGGCGGTTATGGCAATGCGCCACAACAAGCAGCACCTCAGCAAGGTGGTTACGGACAAGCTCCGGCCGCTGCACCACAGCAAGCACCGCAAGGCTTTAACCAGCCGCAAAGTGGCGGTTATGATCAAGCTCCACAGCAAGCGCCAGCACCTCAACAAGCTGCGCCACAGTCCTTTGGTAGCTGGGGTAATGCTCCTCAACAAGCGCCTGCTCAAGCGGCACCACAACAACGAGCTCCTCAGCAGGCCGCTCCGCAGCGTGCGCCAGCACCAAAAGCACCTGAGCCGAAACCTCAGCAAGCGCCAAACTTTGATGACTTTGACGATGACATTCCTTTTTGATTCTTACATAAATTAAAAATGTCTAATTAAGCTTAAAATGAAAAAGGCCTGTTCGCGTTTGCACAGGTCTTTTTTGTTATATATAGATGCTGAAGAAGGTCGATGAATAATGGGGTATAGGCGGTGAATGACGAAGATGACACATCTTTGTTTGCGCAAGAGGTGGCGGGAATTAAGCCGCTTAAAAAATGCGAAGTCTATCTGCGGAAAAAAGGTCCTCAGGTGGACTTTCATGTCCGTAAACAAGCCGCCTCGATTGCTCAAGAAGCCGACAGAAATCACTTATCACACGATTTCGTTGAGAAGGTGGAACCAAACGATGTGCTTGGGTATAAACGTTCTGGTGTCCAAGACGGTGTTTTTAAGCGTTTAAGGCAAGGTAAATACGGGATTGAGGCACGTTTAGATTTACATCGTCATACCGTGGCTCAAGCTCGCGAGCAAGTGTATCAATTCGCGGATGATTGTATGCGCAATGATATTCGGGTGGCGATCATCGTGCATGGGAAGGGCGATCGAACGCCAGAACCAGAAAATCAGGCAATGATTAAAAGCTATATAAATAAATGGCTTAGAGATCTCGATGTGGTAATGGCGTTTCACAGTGCGCAGCGACACCATGGCGGTCTAGGCGCCGTTTATGTGTTGTTCAAGAAAACAGAAAAAGCCCGTTTGGAAGATTGGGAAAAACATCAAAAGCGCTAGTATCATGTTGCGCCTGAAAAGAAAGCGTTCACGTTAGTTCGTGCAGTAAATAGCATATTTTTGCTATAATTCCGCCACTTTGCTGTCTTGGACTTATGTTCTCTTGAATGTATCCAAGCTGCCCCAAAACATTGTAATCATCGTATTCAAAATCCTATCGAGGTAGAGAATGGCAAACCGCACCGCGCACCATCCTGCATTTACATTTCTTCGCAGTGAGTTTATCGACGCTCTTAATGTGACTGTTCAAGAGTTTGAGCACACCATAACGGGTGCTAAGCATTTTCATATCGCATCAGAAAACGATGAAAACGTTTTTTTGGTCGGTTTAAAAACTGTTCCAACTGATTCTTGTGGTGTGGCACATATTCTTGAACACACCGTATTGTGTGGCTCTGAGCGTTTTCCAGTGCGTGATCCTTTCTTTATGATGATTCGACGTTCGTTGAATACCTTTATGAATGCTTTTACGTCTTCAGATTGGACGGCTTATCCGTTTGCGAGTAAGAACAAGAAAGATTTCCATAACCTACTGGACGTGTATTTAGATGCGGTGTTCTTTTCTCGCTTAGATGAGCTGGATTTTTCTCAAGAAGGTCATCGTTTAGAGTTTGCTGAACCTGACAATGCTGAGTCGGATTTGACCTTTAAAGGGGTTGTTTTTAATGAGATGAAAGGCGCAATGAGTTCGACGACGTCTGTCTTGTGGCAAACCTTGACCAAATACTTGTTTCCGAATAATACGTATCATTTTAATTCCGGTGGCGAGCCAACGGATATTCCAGATTTATCTTATCAGGATTTGTTGGCATTTTACCGTACGCATTATCATCCTTCTAATGCGGTGTTTATGACGTTTGGTGATATTCCGGCGGAGATCTTGCAAGCCGAATTTGAAGACAAAGTTTTAAGCCGATTTGAACGCTTAGAGACGCAAGTGAGTGTGCCGAATGCCAAGCGTTATTTCTCTCCGGTTCGTGTCGAAGAAGGTTATGCTGCAGATGAAGTGAAAGAAGATGGCAGTCATGTGGTTGTTGGTTGGTTGCTGGGTGAAAGTACCGACTTAAACCAGCAATTTGAAGCGCAACTACTTTCGAGTGTATTGTTGGATAACAGTGCTTCGCCTTTGCTTCGGGTATTAGAAAACAGTGATCTTGGTCGCGCGCCGTCACCATTATGTGGTCTTGAAGACAGCAATAAAGAAATGAGCTTTATGTGTGGCTTAGAAGGTGTGAAACGTGACGATGCGGAAAAAGTAGAGGCATTGATTTTAACCACGCTGGAAGACATCGCAAAAAATGGTGTGCCACAAGAATCGGTAGACGCCATGTTACATCAATTGGAATTGAGTCAACGTGAAGTGGGTGGCGGTAGCTATCCATATGGGTTACAGCTGATCTTGGCTGGGTTGTCGACCGCTGTGCACGATGGTGATGTTATTGCTCAACTGGATTTAGATCCGGTTATCGACGCCATGCGCGAAAAAGTGCGTGATACACAATACATTCCAAACCTTATTGAAACCTTATTGTTGTCAAACGCACATCGTGTATCGATCACATTGAGTCCTGATGACGCATTAGAAACGCGTCGAAATCAGGCTGAAACGGATCGACTAAGCAAAATCAAAGCGGCGTTGTCTGATGAAGATAAAGCTAAGATTGTTGCTCGCAGTGCCGCGTTAAAAGCGCGTCAATCGCAAATTGATGATATGAGTATTTTGCCAAAAGTGGGCTTGGAAGATGTTCCAGCTCGTTTGCCTGAATACGAAAATGAAAAACTATCAGGTGATTTGCCAATTACCTTTTATCCTCAAGGCACGAATGGTTTGGTATACCAGCAATTGGTAATAGATTTACCGGAACTGGATGAAGAGGAAATAGAGTATTTGCCTTTGTTCTCTTCGATGATGACAGAATTAGGTATTGGTGAAGAAGACTATTTAACCGTTCAAGAGCGTCAGGCTCAGGTTTGTGGTGGTTTGGGCGCTTCCAATTCCATTCGTGCCACCATTGAAGACCGACAAGCGCTTAATGGTTATTTTATTTTGTCATCTAAAGCGTTAGTACCAAATGTCAGAGCTATGAGTGAATTGCTTAAAGACACCATGCTGAATGTTCGTTTTGATGAAGCAAGTCGAGTCAAAGAGCTGGTTGCTCAGCGTCGTGCTCGCCGTGAGCAATCGATCACAGGGCAAGGTCATTCGCTGGCGATGACTGCGGCAGCGAGTGCGCTTTCTGGGTTAGCGGCGCAACAAGAAAAATGGGGCGGAATGTCCGGTATTCGTGCGGCAATTGCCTTAGATGATTCCATGAAAGCCGATGGCAGCACCGTTGATCGTGTGTTGGCAATATTTAAGCGCTTACATGCTAAGTTATTGCTGGCGAATAAACAGCTTCTGTTGGTAGCTGAACCCCAGCATGAGGCGAGTATATTGAGCGATGTTCAGGCTGTTTTCGCAGACTTGCCAATGGGCAGTGAAGTAACGAAATTTTCGTTAGTGCCTGTGGATTCTAAAGTGAATATTGCTTGGTTAACATCTACTCAGGTAAGCTTTTGCAGTAAAGCGTTTCGCACTGCATGTGGGGATCATCCTGATGTTGCAGCGTTGACTGTATTGGGTGGTTTTCTGCGTAATGGCTTTTTGCATCGAGTGATTCGAGAGCAAGGTGGTGCTTACGGTGGTGGTGCGAGTTTTGATGGTAGTACAGGTGCTTTCCGCTTTTACTCTTATCGTGACCCGCGTTTGACTGAAACCCTGTCGGACTTTGATGCTTCGATTGAGTGGATGCAGAATGAGACGCACACAGAAGAAGCGCTTGAAGAGGCTATTCTTGGTGTGATTGGCTCTATGGACAAACCTGGATCGCCCGCTGGTGAAGCGCAAAGTGACTTTTATGTCCATTTACATGGTCGTAGTTTGGCGTACCGAGAAGCGTTCCGAGCCAAAATATTAGCCGTGACCATTGCTCAATTGAAGCAAGTGACTAAGACGTATTTAACCAAAGAGAATGAAAACACCGCCGTGGTAACATCCACGTCAAAACGTGCGGAATTAGAAGCATTAGGGTTTGATATTCAGGCCTTATAATTTGGCATTTTTATAATAAAATACAAAGCAGTTTTTACTGACGGAAAATTAAATGGATCAGTTTCACGATATACGCCCCTACAACGACGATGAGGTCGCCGAGGTGCTGCATAACTTGGTTGAAACACCAGACTTTGTTAATACTATTATTGGCTTTCGATTTGCCCAATGGCCCAAGTTTTTAAGGGGGCCTTTGGTATTTGGTGTTAAGTTTGCTCTAAAGCGCCAAATTTCTAAGATTACTAATATTCACGATTTTCAGTCGATTGTTGCGAACTATATGGAGCGGATGATCAAGACTACGACCTCTAACGTAGAATATCGAGGCATTGAAAAATTAGATAAAAAAACGGGCTATTTGTTCCTATCAAATCATAGGGATATCGCAATGGATCCCGCCTTCGTAAACTATGGATTGTATTTGGCTGGTTTAAATACGGTACGTATTGCGATCGGTGATAACCTCTTGCGCCGTCCTTTTGTGTCGGATCTTATGCGCTTAAATAAGAGTTTTATCGTGAAGCGTTCTGCCAATGGCATTCGCGAAATGATGGCGGCTTTTGGGCAGCTATCGGGCTATATTACTTATTCTTTAATGCAGGACCAATGCAATATTTGGATTGCTCAAAAAGAAGGTCGAGCAAAAGATGGCTTGGATCAAACAGATCCTGCGATCATAAAAATGTTTTACATGAGCCAGAAAAAAGAGAAAAAACCGTTTGCTGAAGCCATGGCGAACTTGAAAATTGTTCCGGTTTCTATTTCCTATGAATACGACCCGTGTGCCTTTGATAAGGCGAATGAGTTACATCAGAAGTCGACCACTGGCAATTATGAAAAAGCAGAGTTTGAAGACATAGACAGTATTAAAAACGGGATCGTCGGTCAGAAAGGTAAGGTTGTTGTGACCTTTGGTGATGTTATTAAAGATGGCTTTGAAACGCCAGAAGAATTTGTCGCCGAGGTAGATCGCCAGATTATTACGCATTATGCGATCCAATCTACGAATGAAGCGGCGTTAGCATTGCAGAAAGGAGAGTCTTCGACAGACAGTGCTTTTTCAAGCTACCTAGAGCGTTGTCCAGAGAATCTGAGAGAAACCGTGCTGGCAATGTATGCTAATCCATTAAAGCAGCAGCAAAAATATCTGAATAAGCAATCGTAGGGAGTAGAGTGTCAATGGGCGTATGGGAGTCATTAAAGTCTTGGGTGGGCTCAATAATCTTTTTTGTTTATTATGCGATCTCAACCATTTTGTTTGGTGCGCTTGCACCTTTGGCGACAGTGCTGTTGCCGAAGGCTTGTCGTCAGCCAGTACTTAATCTGCACAATAAAGGCTTGCTGTTTGTCTTTCGCATTGTGTGTGGGGTGAAAGTCGAGATCATTGGGCTCGAGCATATTAATAAAAATCGTCCATTCGTATTGGTGGCAAACCATCAAAGTGAATGGGAGACGTATGTGTTACAAGTATTGATGGCACCCGTTTCGACAGTACTAAAAAAAGAGCTGCTTTCGGTGCCTTTCTTTGGATGGGGGTTGCGTATGGTTCAACCGATTGCGATTGATCGGTCTCAGCGAACCAACGCGCTCAAGCAGATTATTAGTCAGGGGAAAGAGCGTTTAGAAGATGGACGTTCTGTTTTGATTTTTCCTGAAGGCACCAGAATAGCGCCGAATGAAGAGCAAGCCTTTAATAAAGGCGCTGCGATGTTAGCGACGTCTGCTAATGTGCCAATATTGCCTGTTGTGCACAATGCCGGTTATGTCTGGCCTGGTAAGCGGTGGCGTAAGTTTCCGGGTTCGATTCGTGTTGTTATCGGCCCTATTATTGAATCTGAAGGGAAAAAAACATCTCAGCTGCACGACGAAATGGATGCTTGGATGCGTACTGAGATGGCCAAACTTCCAAAAGGAAATGATTTCCTTTTTTAGATTAAAAGATTTCAGAGTCAGGTTTATAAACATAAAAAAAGCCGCATCAATGAATGCGGCTTTTTTGTGAGCTTAAATTTCTATGCTTGGTATTTTTTGAATACCAAGCTGGCGTTTGTACCACCAAAACCAAAGCTGTTAGACATAACCAGATTTAGGTCTGCATTGTCTTTACGAGTCATCACAACAGGAATGTTGCCAGCCGCTGGATCAAGGTTATCTATGTTTGCAGAAGCTGCGATGAATTTGTTCTCCATCATTAGCAAGCAATAAATAGCTTCATGAACGCCTGCCGCACCTAGAGAGTGACCTGACAAGGATTTAGTGGAGCTAATCAATGGAATTTTGTCACCAAACGTTTCGTTAACCGCTTGAAGCTCTTTCATGTCGCCAGCAGGAGTACTTGTACCATGAGTATTGATGTAGTCAATATCACCATCAATTGTGCTCATTGCCATCTGCATACAACGTACTGCGCCTTCACCAGATGGCGCTACCATGTCGTAGCCATCAGACGTTGCGCCATAACCCACCAACTCAGCGTAGATTTTCGCGCCACGTGCTTTAGCGTGCTCAAGCTCTTCAATAACGAGCATGCCGCCACCGCCAGCGATAACAAAACCATCACGGTTTGCATCGTAAGCGCGAGACGCTTTTTCTGGTGTTTCGTTATATTTAGAAGATAGAGCGCCCATAGCGTCAAACATACAAGTCTGAGCCCAGCTTTCTTCTTCGCCGCCGCCAGCAAAGACAATGTCTTGCTTGCCAAGTTGGATTAATTCCATGGCATTACCAATACAGTGGGCACTGGTCGAACAGGCAGAAGTGATTGAATAGTTAACGCCTTTGATTTTAAAAGGTGTCGCTAAACAAGCGGAAACCGTACTTCCCATTGTCTGAGTTACACGGTATGGACCGACGCGTTTAACGCCTTTTTCGCGTAATGTATCGGCAGAGTCAACTAGGTTTTGAGCAGATGCACCGCCAGAACCAGCCACTAAGCCTGTACGTACGTTAGATACTTGGTCTTCTGTCAGGCCTGAATCTATAATCGCTTGTTGCATAGATACATAAGCATAAGTCGCAGCATCAGCCATGAAGCGGCGAATCTTACGATCAATATTACTTGCATCTAAGTCAATACGACCACAAACATGGCTACGGAAACCGTATTCTTTGTAATCTTCAGCAAAACGAATGCCAGATTGGCCTTCGCGCAAGGAATTCAGAACGCTCTCTTTGTCATTACCTAGGCAACTGACAATACCAAGACCTGTTACTACTACACGACGCATAAATGTGCCTCTTTCATTCTTAATCTTTAGAAGTTATCAGTTGAAGTGAATAAGCCTACACGCAAATCTTTTGCTGTGTAAATTTCACGACCATCAACGGATACGCTTCCATCTGCAATACCCATAACCAACTTGCGTTCAATGACGCGCTTAAGTTGGATATGGAAAGTGACTTTTTTGGCGGTTGGCAGGATTTGGCCTGTAAATTTCACTTCGCCGGAACCAAGTGCGCGACCGCGACCTTTATTGCCTTTCCAGCCTAGAAAAAATCCGACCAGCTGCCACATAGCGTCTAAGCCAAGGCAACCAGGCATAACTGGGTCGCCAGGGAAGTGACATGCAAAGAACCAAAGATCAGGGTTTATGTCTAGCTCAGCAATAATTTCGCCTTTGCCATGTTCCCCGCCATCAGTCGAGATATGTGTTATGCGATCCATCATTAGCATATTGCCGACAGGAAGTTGGGCATTGCCTGCACCAAACATTTCTCCGTGGCCGCATTTTAATAGTTCGTCTTTTTCAAAAGATGAAGCTGTAGTCATTATAGTCCTATATCCACATCCAACCGATGACTCAAAATGGTCAGGTGGATTCATGTGGTCCAGTTTGCAGTATAAAATCTAGCTGATTATATCGGTTTGGAACCTTAATATGAATGTTTGAACGGAAAAAAACCGAATTACCTGAATAAAAAATGATCATTATTATGTTAATTCTAGCATTTAGGGAAGATTAGAGGGTTTTGAGAGTGTTTGTTATTACCATTTCCGTTTATTTTTTCTGTTAGGATATTTGCTTTGGTAATATCTTACTGGTTTGAGAGCCCTTATGAGAGTGAAAAAAAATACAAATCTAGCCGTATGGCAGCATCAAGTAGGCAGTGGTCATATTCAGGGATACCTGAGTCAGATTGAGAAAAATCAGCCGACCATTCATTTTCTTCATGGTAATGGTTTTTCGGTAAAGACATACCAGCATTTTTTGGAAAAACTCGATGGCTATAATTTGATTATGCAGGATGCGGCGGGTCATGGTGAATCAACGTCTGGTGAGCGGTTTGTCGGTTGGAATGTGACGGCCTCTCGTTTTACTGAATCATTGAATGTGCAGCGAGCAATGCTCCCTAACACGGAACTGATTGGTCTTGGTCATAGTTTTGGTGGTTGTATGACGGCTTTGATGAGCGAGAAGACGCCTTCTCTTTTTGATCGTCTGGTTTTGTTGGATCCCGCACTTTTTCCTCCTCGACTATTGTGGATGATGCGAGGTGTAAAACTAACAGGCTTGAAAAGTCAGATACCCTTGGTAAGGCAGGCTCGTCGGCGTCGTACTCAATGGGAAAGCTTCTCTCAGGTAAAAAACAGTTTTTATGAAAGGGGAACGTTTAAAGGTTGGGAAGATGCTTGTCTAGACGATTATATTAGCTCATCGATTAAGCGAGATGAAAAAGGGCACTATCAACTGGGGTGCCCGCCATGGATGGAAGCCGCCATATTCTCAAGCTACCCAAAAGGACTTTGGAAGGCAATCGCTAATATTTCTGTGCCGACCACTATTATTCAGGGCAAAGACACCTTTGATTACTTTAAGGAGGCTTATCAGCTTGCGGCAAAGCGTAACCCAAATATCCATGTTGTTGAGGTCGAGGGAGGGCATTGTTTTATGCAGCAGCATACTACTATGGCGGCTGATGCTGTGATCAATGTGTTGAAAGGGGAGAAATAAACCAAACACATTTGATGTGTCTGTGTTTGGTTTTTAATGGGAGATTAGTTACGGCGCTTTACTGATGCATTTGCTAAGGCAATGAGTGCCGTTTTGTATTCAGACTCTGGTAGCGAAGCGATAACAATGATTGCTAAATCCGCTTGCTCTTGTGCTTTTTGCTGCGTGTATTCAATCGCACCACAGTTTTGCACGTCATTAATAATGGTTTCTAGCTGCTCTAGTCCACCTGTGAGTATGGCTTGCCTTACTCGCTCAACTGCGTCTTTCTCACCGTATTTCATTGTATAGATTAACGGTAAGGTGGGTTTGCCTTCAGCAAGATCATCGCCAACACTTTTGCCCATTTCTTCCGCCGTGCTGGTGTAATCCATGACGTCATCAATGAGCTGGAAGGCGGTGCCAACATACATGCCGTATTGTCGTAACGCTTCTTGAAATTCAGTACTTGCATCCGCTATGACGGCGCCGCAAAGTGCTGCGCCTTCAAACAGTTTGGCTGTTTTGTACTGAATAACCTTTAGGTAGCTTTCTTCTGATGTGTCTGGGTCGCCGCAGTTTATGAGTTGTTGAACTTCGCCCTCGGCAATGATATTGGTGGTTTTTGCTAAAATACTCATGCATCGCATGCTGCCAACATCGACCATGATTTGAAAGGCGCGAGAATACAGGAAGTCGCCAACCAAGACGCTCGGTGCATTGCCCCACTCTTCATTAGCGGTTTTTTTGCCACGGCGCATGTCGGATTCATCGACAACATCATCATGTAGCAAGGTAGAAGTATGGATGAACTCTATAATCGTTGCCATTTGAATAGCTTGATTAAGTTTGGTTGTATCGAGTTCTGCGCTGGCTCTTGCCGCCAATAATACCAATAGTGGCCGCAGTCGCTTTCCACCATTGCTAATGATGTAGTAGCCGATCTGTTCTATTAAAGGGATGTCACTACTAAGTTGTGACACAATATACTCGTTCACTTGGCCAAATTCATTGGCCACAACGTCATGTATTTGTATAGGTTGCATGCAATTTCCGAAGCTAAATAGTCTCACGCTGATCAGCAAGTGTGCCTCATGCTAGGTAAGGCTTGTGTCAGGGTCAACCTAAAATGCGAAAAATGTATAAAGACATTGCTTTTAGCTTGTATTGAGTGGTGTGATTTTGTACAATCTCGCGTCCGATTTATCCACATTTTGCTCCCTATCATATGGTTAGTAATTTTTGTCCAACTAGGTCAGAAACTTATTGCCACTAGACGTAGGTCAAATTCAATTTCAGTAGCCGGATAAATCTTATTGGAGATAAACATGTTTGCAGTGATCAAAACTGGCGGTAAGCAATACCGTGTAGAAGAAGGCCAAACCCTTAAAGTTGAGAAATTAGCTATTGAAGAAGGTGGCGTGTTTCAATTCGACGACATTCTTCTTGTATGCAATGGCGACGACATTAAAGTTGGTGCACCAGTTGTAGAAGGCGCTAAAGTAACGGCTGAGGTTGTTGCTCATGGTCGCGGAGACAAAGTGAAAATTTTGAAATTCCGTCGTCGTAAGCATTCTATGAAGCGTATGGGTCATCGTCAGTGGTTCACGGAAGTGAAAATAACTGGTATTAACTAAGCGCTAACTATTCAAATTTAAGGAGTAAGTCATGGCTCATAAAAAGGCGGGTGGTAGTACTCGTAACGGTCGCGATTCCGAGTCGAAACGATTAGGTGTCAAACGTTTTGGTGGTCAAGTTGTGATCCCGGGTAACATTCTTGTTCGTCAGCGTGGTACTCAGTTCCACCCTGGTGTTGGTGTTCAAATTGGTAAAGATCACACTTTGTTCGCTGTTGTTGAAGGCCAAGTGAAGTTTGAAGTGAAAGGTAAGTTGAAGCGTCGTACAGTTTCTGTCGTAGCTGCTTAATCACTTACTAAAAACTTAAAAAAAGCTCCGCGACGCGGGGCTTTTTTTTTGGAAGAATTCTATAATCAGAGTTTGTTGATTCTGATAATCCACCGAAGAGGTGTATCTGTGAAATTTGTTGATGAAGCCGGTATCTATGTAAGAGCGGGTAAGGGTGGTAATGGTTGTTTGAGCTTTTGGCGCGAAAAATACGTCGCTAAAGGCGGTCCTGATGGTGGTGATGGCGGTAATGGCGGCAGTGTTGTGCTGGTGGCCGATGAAGCCTTAAACACTCTGATCGATTTTCGTTTTACGAAAAAATACATTGCTGAGAGTGGAGAGACGGGTCAAGGCCAAGACATGACGGGTTCGAAAGGGCCGGATCTTGAGATTAAAGTGCCTGTTGGAACGACCGTAATCGATGACGATACGGGCGAGACGCTTGGGGATCTTGTTCGTGACGGTCAAACGTTAAAAGTGGCTCAAGGTGGACATCATGGTTTGGGGAATACTCGATTTAAATCAAGTACTAACCGTGCGCCAAGACAGACGACGAAAGGTACGGTAGGTGAAGAGCGTACATTGAAGCTAGAGATGAAAGTCTTGGCGGATGTGGGTTTGTTAGGTCTTCCTAATGCAGGTAAATCAACCTTTATTCGTGCGGTTTCTTCTGCCAAGCCAAAAGTAGCTGATTATCCTTTTACAACCTTGGTGCCGAATCTTGGTGTGGTAAAAGTGAAGAAGCACCAGAGCTTTGTAATTGCCGATATTCCTGGAATTATTGAAGGGGCGTCTGAAGGTGCGGGTCTTGGTATTCGATTCTTGAAGCACTTGGTACGTAACCGTATCTTGCTACACATTGTCGACTTGGCGCCTTGGGACGAAATTACACCTGCAGAAGCGGCTGTGATTGCCGTCAATGAATTGCATCAGTTTAGCCCTGCTTTGGCAGAGCGGGATCGTTGGTTGGTATTGAATAAAACCGATATGGTGCCAGAAGACGAATTGGAGGAGCGCTGTAAAAGTGTGACGGATGCGCTGGGCTGGGAAGGTAAGGCTTACCGAATTTCTGCAATTTCTGGTGATGGTACAGAAGTTCTTTGTCTGGATCTGATGACGGCGTTGGATGAACAGCGAGAGTTGTTGGCTGAGAGTGCTGAAGCGCGTGAAAAAGAAAAAGCAATGCGTACGTTGATCGATGAAGAGGGTCGGAATCGTATTATGTCATTACGTGAGAAGCGTCGTAAGGCAGGTAAGCCGCTGGACGATGATGACTTTGATGAAGATGATTACGATGTCGAAGTGGAATACGTTAGCTAATCTGTTTGGTGGGAAGCGGTAGTATCATGGAAATGCGAGAAAAAATTGCTAAGGCAAAGCGTATCGTCGTTAAGATAGGCAGTGCTTTATTGACAAACGATGGTCAAGGGTTGGATGTTGCTCGAATTGGTCTTTGGGTTGCTCAAATTGCTCAGTTGCGGGCGCAAGGAAAGGAAGTTGTTTTAGTCTCTTCTGGTTCTATTGCGGCTGGTATGAAGCGCCTTGGTTTTTCTTCTCGCCCCACGCAGATAAATGAGCTGCAGGCCGCTGCGGCTGTTGGTCAGATGAAGCTAGTCGGCGTCTATGAGTCACATTTTGAGAAACATGGCTTGTGCACGGCGCAAATTCTACTGACGCATGATGATCTATCTAATCGTCGACGTTATTTAAACGCTCGCTCTTCGTTGAGAACGCTGCTTGGTTTCGGTGTTGTACCTATTATTAATGAAAACGATACGGTTGTAACCGACGAAATTCGTTTTGGTGACAATGATACGTTGGGGGCTCTGGTGGCCAATTTAGTCGAAGCAGATGTGTTAATTATTTTGACAGATCAGCAGGGCTTATTTGACAAAAACCCGCGTGATCATAAAGATGCAACATTGATATCTTATATTTCAGCATCGGATGACCGTTTAGAGTCTATGGCGAGTGGTGGTGCTGGCGTTTTGGGGAGCGGTGGTATGTTGACTAAGGTGCGTGCGGCTCGTCTAGCTGCGCGTTCAGGTGCAGATACCTTGATAGCCTCAGGTCGTGAAGAAAATGTCATTGTTCGGGTGGCGGCTGGTGAATTGTTAGGGTCTTGGTTGCAGCCAGAGCACGGTCGAGTCGCTGCGCGTAAGCAGTGGTTGGCGGGTCATCTGAAGAGTCGTGGTGCTTTGGTTTTGGATGACGGAGCGGTAAAGGCGTTGCGAAAAGAAGGAACGAGCTTATTACCTGTTGGTGTCAAAGATGCCCAGGGCACCTTTTCCCGCGGAGATATGGTTATTTGTGTTGATGAGCGAGGTGGTTTAGTTGCACGTGGTTTGGTGAATTACAGTGTCGATGAAACGCTTAAGTTGCTTGGTAAGGCATCGTCTAGTATTGGTGATATTTTGGGTTACAAGGGTGAACCTGAATTAATTCATCGCGATGATTTGGTTATTATTTAAAGGTTGACGTTATCATGGCAAAGCCGGGAAAGGTGGGTTTAGATCGAGTATTGAGTGCTTTAAAGTATTCATCACAGGGGTTGCAGGCGCAGTGGAAACACGAAGCGGCTTTTCGTCAAGAAGTGTGTTTGTTCTTGATTTCTTTGCCCTTTGCTATCTGGCTTGGCGACAGTGGGCTGGAGCGAGCGTTACTTATTTTTTCCGTTGGCATGGTGCTGATTGTTGAAACATTGAATTCGAGTGTTGAAGCGGTTGTTGATAGAATTAGTCATGAGCATCATGAGCTTTCTGGGCGAGCAAAAGATTTAGGTTCTGCAGCTGTTATGTTGACGTTGTTTTTTGCGGCGGTTGTGTGGCTGGTAATTCTATTTAGCTAGTTTTTTTAGATTGCGGTACGATGAAAAGATATAAAAAAACCGGCATGTGCCGGTTTTTTTATAGGTATTAGGCCAGTGCTTTGATTTTAGCACTCAAGCGGCTCTTATGGCGAGCTGCTTTGTTTTTATGATATAGGCCTTTATCAGCGGCTTTGTCTAGCTTTGAAGTTGCTAGAACGTAAGCTGCTTGTGCGTCAGCTTGATTGCCTGCTTCGATAGCCGCATCTACTTTTTTCAAGTATGTACGAACCATTGAACGAAGGCTACCATTGTGAGCGCGGCTTTTAACAGCTTGGCGCGCGCGTTTTTTTGAACCGGCGGAATTTGCCACGGTCTGGCTCCTTTAATTTTTGGAATAAGAAATGACTCAGCACTCTGCTGCGTCATGAAATTAATGTCAAGTTTAAACTTTAAAATCTCGCGGCGGATTTTACCAGTTTTTAGCATTGTCACAACCCTATTATACAAATATTAGGGAAATGAGTTTATATATTTGGCTGCGTTACCGTATCTGCAGGTGTTATTCTTGGGCGATATTTTTATTGGCTGCGTTATGGGATTGTATGTCTGAAATAAATACCTCATCTGGCAAAGAACGTAAGTCTTTGTCTTTATTACGTTCTGGTGTCTTAGTTTCTATTTGTACCTTTCTTTCTCGTATCTTGGGCTTGGTGAGAGACGCCACTTTGGCTTATGTTTTAGGGGCGAGTGGTAGCGCTGATGCGTTTTATGTGGCGTTTAAAATCCCTAATTTTTTTCGACGATTGTTTGCAGAAGGTGCTTTTGCTCAAGCCTTTGTCCCTGTTTTAAGTGATTACCGTGTTAATGAAACGAAAGCCGAGATTCGTGCTTTGGTGGCAGCGGTGTCAGGCTCGCTTGCGTTAGTGTTGTTGTTTGTGACTGTGCTGTTTATGTTATGTGCTCCTTGGGTGGTGTATGTGTTTGCTCCGGGCTTTTCTGTTGGTTCTGAGCAGTCGGCTTTAACGGCTGAGTTGCTGACGATTACATTCCCTTATTTGTTATTTATTTCATTAACGGCGTTGGCTGGTGGTATTTTAAATGCTCATGGGGAGTATGCAGTTCCCGCAATTACGCCTATTTTTTTGAACATCTCTCTTATCATTGCCACTTTGTTTTTTGCCCGTTCGGCGGCTCAAGCGGAAACTGCCGTCGCTTGGGGTGTGTTTTTTGCGGGTTTGATTCAGCTGCTGTTTCAAGTGCCGTTTTTGGCGAAGCTGCAATTGTTGCCAATGCCAAGGTTGGGTTTTCGCCATCCCGGCGTTAAGCGTATTTTGCTTTTGATGGGCCCAGCGCTATTTGGCGTGTCGGTCAGTCAAATTAATTTGCTACTGGATACAGTGCTAGCGTCTTTTCTACAAACTGGCAGTATCACGTGGTTGTATTTGTCGGATCGGTTGTATGAACTGCCCTTGGGCATTTTTGCAATCGCAATCAGTACGGTCATTTTGCCTTCTTTGTCGCGTAGTTTTTCTGGGGGTGAGTCGACAAAGTTTTCTGATACATTGGATTGGGCGCTGCGTATTTTATTATTAATTGCTATTCCGTCGTCTCTTGCTCTTTTTATGTTGGCTGAGCCTTTGATTGCGACCATTTTTTACCGAGGAGAGCTGACGGTAAACGATGTGCAGATGGCTGCGCAGAGTTTGCAGGCGTATTCGCTAGGATTGGTGTTTATGATGCTGATTAAGGTCTTGGCGCCAGGATATTATGCAAGACAAGATACCAGAACGCCTGTGCGCATCGGTATTATCGCGATGGTGTCTAATATGGTTCTCAACCTGATTTTAGTATGGCCGCTGGGGCATGTTGGGTTGGCTCTCGCGACAAGTTTGTCGGCAGGCTTGAATGCCTTTTTGCTTTGGCGCGGGCTGTATAAGAAACAGTATCATGTGTTTTCTGATCAGTGGCGTCGTTTGTTGCGTATTGTGTTGAGTGCAACGTTTTCGTTGGGTGTTTGCTTGTATCTGTTTTTGCAGCAGGGTTGGCAGTGGACGCAAATGGACGATTTGTATCGAGTCGGCTGTACCTTGATGGTTGTCGTTTGCGGCGTGTTTGTGTATTGCGTGGTTGCGGTCGCGGCGGGGTTACGTCCTTCTATTTTGAAGCATTAGGTATTTTTAGTGCGTTTTTTATTTTGAAGTGTGGTTTGCACTGCTTGTGCAAGTTCTGGCCTACCTTCATCTTGCTAACTGCTATATAATCGCGGTTATTTTTTGACGCTGGATTTAATTGTTTTGTACGGGGTTCTATGGAGTTAATTCGCGGTATTCATAATATCCGTTCAAAGCATAAAGAGTGTGTGCTGACGATTGGCAATTTTGATGGTGTCCATTTGGGTCACAGTGCTATTTTGGCGCGCGTCAAAGCCTTAGCAAAACAGTATGATTCACCTGCGGGGATTATGATTTTTGAACCTCAGCCAAGAGAGTTCTTTGCGCCTGAAACGGCGCCCGGCCGCATTGGGCGTTTGCGTGATAAAGTACGGTTGTTGGAAGGTCAGGGAATAGATTATGTGCTCTGCATGCCATTTAACCCTAAGTTGCAGCAATTAACGGCTCAGGCATTTTGTCAGCAAGTTTTGCTGGATGGGCTGTCTGTGAAGCACTTGGTGGTTGGTGATGATTTTCGTTTTGGCTGTGATCGACAAGGTGACTTTGATTACTTGCAAGAGTTTGGTGGTGGGCATGGTTTTGATGTTGAGAATACACCATCAGTGATGAATGCTCTTGGTGAGCGAGTCAGCAGTACGTTGGTTAGACATGCACTAGAGTGTGGAGATGTATTGGCTGCTCGGGTGAATATGGGGCACTTGGTGATGTTGAGTGGTCGCGTTATTCATGGGCAGCAGCTTGGTCGTAAATTGGGATTTCCTACGGCGAATGTTCACCTTAAAGGTATTAAACCTGCGCTTTCTGGTGTTTATGCTGTGATGTTTACGGTGAATGGTGTCTCCCATAATGGGGTGGCGAATATTGGTGTGCGCCCGACTGTTGATGGTAAAACGCCAATATTAGAAGTGCATTTGTTCGATTTTAATGGCGATCTGTACGATCAATACGTGCAGGTGACTTTCTGTTATTTCATTCGGGCAGAACGAAAAATGACCAGCTTAGATGCGCTGGAAAAACAAATTCAATGTGATAAAGATGACGCGTTGCGTTTCTTTGTCCAATCAGTGAACCGATGATCTTTGAGGATAATTCGATAAACCATGAGTGATTATAAACCGACACTGAATTTGCCAAACACTGATTTCCCTATGCGTGGAGATCTGGCAAAACGTGAACCTGCAATGCTTAAGCGTTGGCAGGATATGGATCTGTACCAAAAAGTACGTGATGTAAGCAAAGGCCGAAAAACATTTATTCTTCATGATGGCCCTCCGTACGCAAATGGCAGTATTCACATCGGTCATGCGGTTAATAAGATTCTCAAAGATATTATTGTTAAGTCAAAAACTGTCAGCGGCTTTGATGCGCCTTATATTCCAGGTTGGGATTGTCATGGTTTGCCGATTGAGCACAAGGTCGAGCAGCTTATTGGCAAGGCCGGCACGAAAGTGTCTTACAAAGATTTTCGCGCAAAGTGCCGTGAATACGCTTATACGCAAATCGAAGAGCAGAAAAAAGATTTTATCCGTTTGGGTGTTATGGGCGATTGGAAAAATCCCTACCTGACGATGAACTTTGCAACGGAAGCGAACATTGTTCGTGCGCTGGGTAAGATTGCTGAAAATGGTCATCTCGTAAAAGGCTTCAAGCCAGTTTACTGGAGTGTGGTAGGTGGTTCTGCGCTGGCAGAGGCAGAAGTTGAATACCAAGACAAAACATCTTTGTCTTTAGATGTGCGGTATGTGCCGCAAGATGAAGCGGCCTTATTGGCTAAATTTTCTGACGTGGAAGGCGAAGGTAAAGTATCTGTTGTTATTTGGACAACCACACCTTGGACGCTTCCTGCTAGTCAGGCTGTTTCTGTTCATCCTGACTTTAACTATGCCTTAGTCGAAGTTGATGTGGGCTTGGGCAAAGAGCGTTTGATCGTTGCGGAAGACATGGTTGAAGGTTTGATGGCGCGTTACGGTGTGTCTGACTTCCGTATTGTGGGTCGCATTGTTGGTGCAGATCTAAAAGGTACTGTCTTGGATCACCCATTTTTGGTGCGTGATATTCCCGTTGTTTTGGGTGAGCATGTTACGACGGAAGCGGGTACAGGTTGTGTGCATACGGCACCAGATCACGGCGTAGACGATTTCAATGTCGGTCGTGAAAACGGCATTGGCACTATCAATTTGGTTCAAGACAATGGCGTTTATTCTGATGCAGCGGGTGAATTTGCTGGCTTGCATGTTTATAAAGTAGATGGTGCGGTATTAGAAGCGCTTAATCGTAACAATGCGTTGGTCTTTGAATCGAAGATCTTCCACAGTTATCCGCATTGTTGGCGTACAAAAACACCGCTTATTTTCCGCGCGACGCCTCAATGGTTTATCAGTATGACCAAAGAAGGTTTGTTGGATGCGGCAAAACACGCGGTAGACGGTGTGAAATGGGTGCCTAGCTGGGGTAAGAATCGCATGGAAGGGATGTTGAATAACAGCCCGGACTGGTGTGTGTCTCGTCAGCGTACTTGGGGTGTTCCTATTGCTTTATTTATCAATAAAGAAACTCAAGAGCTTCACCCAGAAACGCCGCGATTGATCGAAGAAGTGGCTAAGCGTATAGAAAAAGAAGGTATAGAGGCTTGGTTCGAAATCGACGCAGAAGAGTTGTTGGGCGCTGATGCTGAAAAATACAGCAAGGTAACCGATACTTTAGATGTGTGGTTCGACTCAGGTGTCACGCATTATTCGGTTATCGATCAGCGTGAAGAGTTGAACTTTCCTGCTGATTTGTATTTGGAGGGCTCAGATCAGCATCGTGGTTGGTTCCAGTCTTCTTTGAAAACATCGATCGCAATTCGTGGTGTACCGCCATATAAACAAGTGTTAACACACGGCTTTACCGTGGATGGCGACGGTCGAAAAATGTCGAAATCTTTGGGTAATGTATTGTCACCGCAAAAAGTGATGGATACTTTGGGCGCCGATATTATTCGATTGTGGGTAGCGGCTACGGATTACACGACAGAAATGACAGTTTCTGATGAGATCCTTAAGCGTGTTGCTGATTCGTATCGTCGTATCCGTAATACGGCGCGTTTTATGATGTCGAATCTAAATGGCTTTGATCCAGCTAAAGATCTTGTTCCTGCCAATGAGATGATCGCGCTGGATCGTTGGATTGTGGATCGTGCTGCGCTGCTTCAAAAAGAATTAGATACGGCTTACAACGAATATCAGTTCCATGCAGTGAATCAAAAAATTCAGAATTTTTGCTCTGTGGATCTAGGTGGTTTTTATCTGGATGTTATTAAAGACCGTCAGTACACCACGCAATCAGATAGTTTGGCACGTCGTTCTGCACAAACCGCTTTGTATCATGTAATGGAGGCGTTCACGCGTTGGATTGCACCGATTTTGAGTTTTACCGCGGATGAAATTTGGCAAGCTCTTCCAGGTGAGCGCAGCGAATCTGTGTTCTTGGCAACTTGGTATGAAGGGTTAGTAGAATTGTCGAGCGATGAACCAATGGGGCGTGAATTCTGGGCGCATGTGTTAGAGGCCAAGGTAGCAACTAATAAGGTGTTAGAGGCGGCGCGTAGCGAAGGCAAAATGAAGGCCAGCTTAAGCGCTGAAATAACGCTTTATTGTGATGCTGCTTTGCAGGCGACTCTGAATGCTCTGGGCGAAGAGTTGCGTTTTGTATTGATCGCTTCAGAAGTCAATGTTCTGCCATTGTCTGAAGCGGACGATGCGGCGGTGGCGACGGAGCTTGATGGGCTTAAAGTGCGTGTTGAGTTGAGTAAGAATACTAAGTGTGTTCGCTGTTGGCATCACCGTGAAGAAGTGGGTCTGCGTGAGACTCATCCTGAGTTATGCGATCGCTGTATTTCTAACTTACCAGACGGAGAAGGTGAGCAACGCCTTTTCGCTTAATGACGATTCTTATTATGTGGAAACGAGTTCAGCGCTGGTGGGCGCTGGCTCTCATTCTATTCATTGTGGATTGGGTGACGAAACAAGCGATTGAATCCAATTTGTTTTATGGGCAAGAAATCCCAGTATTACCTTTTTTTGATTTAACGCTCAGATATAACACAGGGGCTGCGTTTAGCTTTCTGTCGGAAGCGGGAGGCTGGCAGCGTTGGTTTTTTTCCGTGATCGCGTTGGCGGTTGTGATTGGTATTAGTTGGCGCCTTATTAGAATCGCTAATACGAATCGCCTCGAATCACTCGCTTTGAGTTTTGTTCTAGGTGGTGCTATTGGGAATTTATATGACCGATTGATGTATGGTCATGTTGTCGATTTTCTTCAGCTTCATTGGCAGCAGTCGTGGTATTTCCCCGCATTTAATGTTGCAGACAGTGCGATTACCATTGGTGTTGTTTTAATGTTGCTAGAAAGTGTGGTGACAAAGAAGCAAGAGGAGGCAAAAGAATGAATTTAGTTAAAAAAAGTAGTCGAGTAACGCTGCATTTTGAATTGTCCCTTGAAGATGGCCAAATAGTTGACTCCAACTTCGCGCAAATACCGGCCAGTTTTGTATTTGGCGACGGAAGCTTATTGCCTGATTTTGAATTGGCCCTTTTGGGTATGTCGGTGGGTCAAGAGGCGTCTTATGTTATGTCTCCAGAAAAAGCGTTTGGCGCTCATAATACCAGTAACCTCCAGCGAATGCCTCGCTCTCAGTTTGCTATGGACTTAGAGGAAGGTATGGTGATTTCTTTTGCTGATATGAAAAAAAACGAACTTCCTGGTGTAATAGCAGATATTGAAGAGAAGGAGGTGGTGGTTGATTTTAATCATCCCTTAGCTGGGCGCTCGCTTACGTTTAGAGTGCAGATAGTTGCTATCGAGGAGGCTGCATGAGTTTTGCAATTCAACTTGCCAACCCTCGTGGCTTTTGTGCTGGTGTGGATCGAGCGATCGATATTGTGAATAGGTGCTTAGATTTATTTGAAGCACCTATCTACGTTCGCCATGAAGTGGTGCACAATAAGTTTGTGGTCGAATCATTAAAAGCGCGTGGTGCAGTATTTGTTGATGAATTGGATCAAGTTCCAGATGACAATATTGTTATCTTCAGTGCGCATGGTGTGTCAAAAGCGGTTCGAGACGAAGCGACAGATCGTGGTTTAAAAGTATTTGATGCGACCTGTCCATTGGTTACAAAAGTGCATTTAGAGGTGCTTCGCTATTCTCGCGATGGTATGGAATGTATTTTGATTGGTCATGATGGGCATCCCGAAGTGGAAGGAACAATGGGGCAGTATGATAGCCGTCAAGGTGGTGCTATTTATTTAGTAGAGCACCCTGATGATGTGGCTGACCTTCCTGTGAAGAATCCAGAGCGCCTTGCTTTTGTGACGCAAACCACCTTGTCTATGGATGACACCTCTGTGGTGATTGATACGTTGCGTCAACATTACCCCATGATTCGTGGTCCCAAAAAAGATGATATTTGTTATGCAACGCAAAATCGCCAAGACGCAGTAAAAACATTAGCCAAAGAGTCACACTTAGTTTTGGTTGTGGGTTCTGTTAACAGCTCTAACTCAACTCGTCTTAAAGAGCTTGCTGAGCGTATGGGGGCGAAAGCTTTCCTTATTGATAATGCGAACGAAATTGATACAGCTTGGTTGCAGGGTGTTACTAGTGTTGGTGTAACGGCTGGGGCGTCGGCTCCAGAGGTGTTAGTCAATGAAGTGATTGCTCGTCTTGTGGCTGAAGGTGGAAGTGTTCCTCAAGAGTTAAAGGGCCGTGAAGAAAATGTCTCTTTCTCCATGCCTAAAGAGCTTCGCATTATAGAGCTTTAGTCAGGTAAAAATCTTTTTGATGTTTATTTAAATAATTATCGAAAAAAGGGTTGCACAAAATCTGTAGATCCTTAATATACGCCCTCGCTGACACGGACAACTCTTCACAACAACGAAGACGATGTTCAGGTTAACTTCTTATTTGAAGGTAACTTATTTAAGTTAGCGC
>Ga0163216_100446_pt1 | contig 67617 bp, 53 predicted proteins | sample SynspAceP_FD_167610 | JGI IMG/M metagenome (GOLD analysis project Ga0163216, IMG submission 167610) | Saline lake microbial communities from Ace Lake in Antarctica - Synechococcus sp. Ace-P (Illumina Assembly) | ecosystem: Environmental > Aquatic > Non-marine Saline and Alkaline > Saline ...
ACACACACCAAGTCGACGTCGTGCTGAAGCATTTCGACTCGCAGCACGAACTCACGGTGGCGCCGTTTCGATTGCCCGATGTGTTTTTAACCGTGCAGGTTGCCGAGGAGATTCGCTCGGACAGCGTCGCGGCCGGGCTCAATCCGGAGTCGTGCGGGCGACGCTCACGCTCTGGCCCGTCGCCGTCGCCGCGATGGTGTTAATGGTGCTGTCGTTTTGGGTCGATGGGTTGCAATCGGAATCAGAACAGAAAGTGGAACAACGTGCGTTTGTCGAAACCCAAATACACGCCATTCAAACACGCATGGCCTCGTTGCAATCGGACCGGCGATGGGTCGAACATCTCGGGCGAATTCAGGACACGACCGCGTCGCCTCCGATCGTCCACCTGACCCACCAAATCACCCATTGCCTGCCGCCCCAGGCAGTCCTCTCGTCGGTTCGTTTTAATACCGATCGCAACATCATGCTGTTGGGCAAGACGTCCAACGAAGCGGAGATTTACGAGATCGTCAGCTACCTGCGTCGTCTTCCCGGAATCGAACTGGTCGCTTTGCTCGCTACGAACAGTGGTGGGAACGAAGACCAATCGCAATTCGAAATGCGACTCTCGTGGCGTCCCGAAGCCACCGACTCCGATCATGCCTTCACACAACTCGAAGACGAATTTGACCAAACTCAATCACGCGATACACGCCTGCAACGCATCGAAACGAAACTTCAGTTCCTGCAAAAATCCGTCACCCCTCAACGCATCCCCGAGGTGCGAGACCCATTGATCACGATGATTCGTGAGGGTGGCGGAAGTTTGCGGACACTCGAAATCGAAGACGGACAAAAACGCCGATGGGCCGACCAGGATGACGACCCACGCAGTCGGCGGCTGCCCGATTACGGATCCGAATCCCAATTTGAACTCCACTCCCACGCAATCTCGCTCTTGATCGTCGGACCACTCGAAACGGTCCTGGCAATCGTTGACAAATCAAATGACTACCAGTGGTTGATGAGCACCGACTCACTCGACCTCAAACCGTCCGCCGGAAACGCTGCGGTACTGAGTCTCGATATAAAAATGACCCTCTTCGGATTGCTACATGCTCCCATCGAACACGATGACACATTCGCAATGATCCACACCGATTGATGAAGGTTCCCGTTGGGTTTGCCCCCAAACCCGCGACCCCGATTCTTTCTCTCCTACATTGAAACGCACATGGCCATGGAAGGCAACGCGAAACGACTGCCCGATCGACTGCGACGATTCGTCGTCGCCGCGACGGTCGTTTCGTTGACAATCATTCACGCAAGCCCCCCCGGTTTCGCCGCCGAGCCGGATTCCTTGCCGGGGATTCCTTGCCGGGGATTCCTTGCCACCGAAACTGCGGCGATCGAGGAAGAAGTCTCGCCGATCGAGCGAGCATTGCTGAGTCGCGGCAGTATCACGTTTCGCAAAACGTCGCTGCAGGAAGTTGTGTTTCTACTGTCGGATTGATGGCAAATTAACATTGTCGCTAGTGACAAAATCACCGGCGAGGTTTCCGGCGTGTTCAATGACGCGCCCTGCCGCTGCGGATCGTCGATGAAACGCAGCGATTGTCCACGATCGAAGCGGCCAAGATGCTACTCAGCGATCGCGGTGAAATTCAATCTTTCGGCAGCGACAGCGTGTTGGCAATAAACTTACTGATGCAAGTACATTTGGTTTAACAAAAGTGACTACACCGAAGCTTAACGCTTTCGTCGGCAGAGAAGCGGGCTATCCAATTATTGATGAACGAATTGCGACAACGACTCTTCGGATCCAAAATGGGCATGCGTTTGCGTTAGGAGGCCTCAGGCAAAAAACAATCGTTGAATCAGTCAACGGCGCACCATCTCTACGGGACATGAGATATGTAGGCAAACTATTTAAGTATCACGAAACGAGAGTGGAGGAGAATGAACTCATCGTCTTTCTCAAACCTGAACTGATTTACCCGAGCTATCCCGGTTACGCTCGTGAGCAACAGGCTCAACGAATCGCGTCACTCCAACTCGATGCGATCTCATACGCTCGTGTTTGTCCGCAATCACCGAGCTGTGGCGACCCACGATGCCCCAACCACAACCCGCGTCCGCGGATCAATGGCGGCACCCAGGAACTGGAAATGCTCGGTGAATTCGACGTGAGCGTCATCGGATTCGCCAAAGTTCGTCCCCGGCGACAAGATCGGCGATTTGGAGGTGCTCGACATCACACCGCCTCGCGTGCGGCTGAAAAACGGCAACCTGATCTGGGACGCGAGCATGTTTAGCAACCGCTCCTCGTAGTGCAGGCTGTGAGCCTGCAAGTCCACTCCGATTTAAATCCCGATCACGCGTTGGACGCGGTGGTTGTTGCTGTCGAGTACATGCACGCGGCGGCGTGAGTCGATGACGACGCCCCAGGGTTGATAAAGTTGCCCGGGGGCGTGGCCGGGTGAGCCCCACGTGGAGAGAAGTTTTCCCTCGGCGGTGAATCGTTGCAGTCGTTGGTTGCCGTACTCACACACGACGACGGTTCCGTCGGAGTCGACGGCGAGGTCGTAGGGATAATGCAATTGCCCCGGGCCGGAACCCTCGGTCCCCCAAAGACTGACGAGCTGAGGCGTCTCGTGGTCCAAATCGTAGCGGGCGATGCGGTGGTTGCAGGCGTCGGCGATCCATAACGATTGCCCGTCCACGACGAGACTTTGCGGACGCAAAAATCGCCCGGGCGTGTCGCCGGTCCCGCCCCATGAGGCGATGAACTCGCCGCCGGGTGAAAACTTTTGAATTCGATCCGAAGCACCGTATTCGCCCACGTAGACTTGGCCCAGTGAATCCGAAACCGCGTCGGTGACGAACGCGAACTCGCCGTCACCGAAACCCTTGGTGCCGCCGATTTGTCGCTCGGGTTGCAGTTCGCCCTCGGCAGTGAACGCGAGCATTCGGTAGTAATGCGTGTCCGCGACCAATAATCGAGGTTGGGTTGCCGCCGACTCAGTGGGATCAATCTGGGAACCATCGCCGCTTTTCGCATTGCCGGTGTGGGTGTCAAACGCCAAACCGGTGGGGCGACCGTTGGCGGTATCGGGAACGGTCCACGTGCGGAGGTGGTTTCCGTCGACGTCAAAGACTTGGATGCGTCCGGTCGTGTCGACGATGTAGAGTTGGTCGAGCGGATCGATCGCGATCGCGCGTGGTTTGAGGAACCGCCGATCGCTCAACCCGCGACGCCCCCAGACCAAATCCACTTGGCTCGGCCCGCCCGTCGCCACACACCCGGTGACGCTGGAGAGAAGCGGCAACGTGACAGCGGCCGTTAGCGCCGCCGGCACTGCCGACGAAACGACCAAGGGTGTGCGCACGATTCGCGCGAGCATCTCGCGGCGAGCGCAAAGCTCGGGGCCGCTGGAACGCACTGAGGTGCTCGACCGCTTGGGGCCGGTGGGGGATTCGTCGCAGACTGGATCGGTTATGCTCATCGCCTTAGAATAGCAAAACTCACAACCTTCCCACCGCACGATCTTTCTGAAAAACCGCCGAATGATCTACGACCTTCAGCAAACCGACGATCCTCGCGACATCGTCCATCGAAGTGTCCAGTCGCTAGTCGAAGGGGAAATGATCGGATTGCCGAGCGAGACGGTTTACGGAGTCGTCGCCAGCGCATTGTGCCCCGAAGCGGTCCAGCGGATCGCGGACCTGGTCGGCGTCGGCGGCATGGCGCTGTGTCTCCGCAGCAGTGACGCCGCCGGCGACTATCTCGCCCCCATGTCCAAACTCGCCCGACGCTTGAGCGAACGCTGTTTTCCCGGACCACTGACCCTTGTCACCTCATGCGACCGGAGCGTTTCTGCCGCCGGGATGCTGCCCGAATCGGTGCGTGAAATTCTGTACCAATTCTCCAACGACGCTGGGTCTTCTGAATCGGCCGCAAAATCAAAGTCAGGCTCCGAATCCGGGGATGAAATCGCGTTTCGTGTTTCCAACCATCGGCTGCTCAGTCACATTCACCGCTATCTATCGGCGCCGTTGGTTTGGGGCGAGTTTTCAACGGTTCGGGCCGAGACCGCCGAGCCGGAGGGCAAGTCGGGGGTGACTCCGATCACCACCGCCGAGCGATTCGACGCCCACCTGTCCGCCAACGGGCAATCAAATCCCTTGCCAGTGCTGCTCGACGACGGACTGACTCGTTATGGTGGGGCGGGTACGATTGTTCGATTGTCAGGGAATTCTTGGCAAATCCTGCGTGAAGGAGTCATCCAACGAGCCGCCATGAACCAGTTTGTCAAACCCGTGATCGTGATCGTTTGCACGGGAAATACGTGTCGCAGCCCGATGGCGGAAACGCTGTTGCGAGATCTTTTGGACCGTCGTTTCGGACGTGAGGACGTCGCCCGCGTGCTCTCCGCAGGCGTCGCGGCCCAGCGTGGCAGCGGGGCGAGCCCGCAATCGGTCGAGGTGATGGGACGCCGAGGGCTGGATTTGACCGGCCATTGCAGTCAACCGCTCGACGATCCGTTGATGTGCATGGCCGATCTCGTGTTGACGCTCACCCGCCGGCACCGCGACGCGATCCTCGCCGCTTGGCCTAATCGTAAGGATCGTATTTTCACCCTTCGCCGCGACGGCGGCGACGTCAGCGACCCGGTCGGCATGCCCGTCGAAATCTACGAACAATGTGCGGACCAAATCCGCGAAGAACTGGAAAAATGGGTCGACGCATTGGATGATGATTTTTTTCCGACAACGCCTGCCCAACCTGACTCGGAACGTCATAATGATGCCGGTAACACGGACGACCCGAGCAATCCCTAAGGAGCATGATTTTGAGAGTTGCAATAGCGAGCGATCACCGAGGTGTGCATATCAAAGCAAAGCTAGCGCAGTCATTGACTGCCGAGGGCTTTGACGTCATCGACAGCGGCACGGACTCATCCGACCAAGTCGACTATCCGGATTTCGCCATCAAAGTCGCCGCCGGGATTTCCGCAGGAACGTTCGACCGCGGGATTTTGATTTGTGGCACGGGAATCGGCATGGCCATCGTCGCCAATAAGTTCGCTGGCGTTCGCGCCGCGGCCTGCTACGACGAGGTCATGGTCGAAATGTCCCGCCGACACAACGATATCAACGTGCTCTGTCTGCCCGGCGATCTGATCGGCGAACGACCGATCGACGAACTCGTCTTGATGTGGTTGCGAACCGAATTCGAAGCCGGTCGACACTCCACCCGGATCGAGAAAATCTGCCAACTGGAATCCGACCTCCGAATCGCCGAAACAGTCAAAGACGAACGAGTGCCCGCAAAAAAAACGCCGACCACTTCGCGAGCCTCCTCTCCCTGATCTCGTCCGCCGGATCGACGTGGTCCCTCATCTTCCGGAAACCATCTTCCGGAAACTCAACATCATCGCGAACGAATCCCCACGTGGCAGCTAGCAAACTCGAATCGCACGCCTTCCCGGCATGCTGGGATGCGCTGATCGGGCACGACGCCATTCGCTCCGCGATCGCCGTCGCGATCCGCAAACGACGACTCGGCGGCAGCCTGCTGTTCGTCGGCCCGCCCGGCGTCGGCAAAACCGCCACGGCGCTGCTGCTCGCGCAAACCGTCCTCTGCCGGCGGAATTCCTCCGCCGCCATGAACCCCTGCGGCACGTGTCCGGATTGCGTCCAGGTCCGCGCCTCAACCCACCCGGATTTGATCGAGGTGTCCAAACCGAAGGACAAATCGTTGATCCCATTGGAGGCACTCATCGGCCCGGTCGAGGCCCGGTTGCAAACGGGTTTTTGCCACGACGTTCACCTCCGCCCGATGCAGGGGGAACGCAAAGTCGCGATTTTGCACGATGCCGATTTCCTCAACGAAGAGGGTGCCAACTGCCTGCTCAAAACCCTCGAGGAACCGCCCGCCAACGCCGTCATTATTTTGATCAGCACGAGCGAACAGCGGCAACTACCGACAATCCGCTCGCGTTGCCAAACACTGCGTTTCACCAGTCCCACGGGAGCGGCGGGCCGAGAATTATTGCGTGCCCACTTGGGCCGGATGACCGAGGAGGGCGAATCGCCTCTGGAAGTTTCCGATCAATCGCTCGATGACGCGATCGAACTGGCCGCCGGGGATTTCCAGGTCGCCGCGAGACTCGCCAGCGGTCAGAGCAGCGAGATCCGCAGCACACTGCTCGCCCAACTCGACACCCCCACACCCGACCCCGCCATCCTCTCCCGATGTATTAACGATCATCTCAACGAAATCAGCAAGAAAGAGGCACCCCTGCGACGGGCCGCACTGCGAGACGTCTGCTCGATCGCCGTCCAACACTACCGCAGCCGCCTGCGTGAATCCGCCCGGCAGGGAACGTTCGACGAGCAAGTCGCCCGCCGGCTCGATCGGACTCTTCGCGTGTTTCGTGAAATCGATCGCAGTGCGAACCTCAATACGCTGATTGATTGCTACGCCGCCGACCTCACCCTCGCCACCACCGGCGACCGCGGCGCGATCGGTTGATGATTGATCCGAACCCGACAAATACGTGGCCGGACTCTCCGAGTCGGGCGTGAAAGAAGGGATAAACATTCTCGACTCAGAGAGTCGAGTTACGTCAATGCCCCGCTCCATCACCCGGATTGAGCCACTTCGCTGCGCAGGATCACCGCGATAAGCGAGGGCAAAAAAGCGGGTAGGTAGAAAATCCCCCGTCCACCAGGTAGCGAACCCTTTTTGGTTTTTTCTGAATTTCTTGCCCAATTCGACGACTCAGTTGAAGATCGATTCCCAGCCGTTTTTAAGCAGGTTCGGAAAAGTGTTTCGGTGTGTCAGCCGTTTTGGCATTAGCCACGGTTCTCACGCTTAACCGGGGCTAACGCCCAAACGACGAATGGGGTTCGACGCAATGAATTACCCGAACCTGCTTAGCGTTGACTGGCGCGGAGGAACGGCGGCCGCCAACTCGGGGCGAGGGACGCGTCGTCGATCGTCACCCCGGCTTCGTTCAACCCGTCGTGGTTGACCAACGGATTGTCAGGAATCCGGTCAAGCGAATCGGTGGGCAAGAAACCGACATGCCCGTCCTCATAGAGCACATTGATGCCCCGTCCGCCGTGACTCAGCACCGTGCTGCGGTAACCCGATGAAAGGTTGCCTGATCGAGAGTCGCTCGAAAGGGGACCGTCCATAATCTGGACACGGGTGATTGCGGCGTCGCTCATGACCGCGAAATGGGTTCGGCCCTGAAAACGTGGCGGTGAAAAATGCTCGCCGTCCCGGACTCCGAGCGTGTAGGCGTATTGGCCGCCTGCGGTCATTTGGATCCATCGCAATTTCTCGATCGCCCGCATGACTCGACCTGCCGTTTCGGAGTCACCGATCACGGACGTTTCCGAGCCCGCGAGATCGCGCCCCAACTCGTCGAGTGTCTGCAAGCTGACCAGCATCGGCGTCTGGGAATCGTCCGTTAACCAAAGCGGATTTTCGTAACCCATCCCCGAACCCGGTCGGGATTCGATCGGCCAAAACGCCGCGCGATCGATCGACGGACAAAGCGTGATGCGGGGATCGTTGAGCAACCCGGCTTCATGCAGCCGCAGCGCGTAAACCCCCGCAAAGGCTTGGTAACCATCCGGAGCGACCGAGGGCAATCGGGATTGAGCGTTGCGGCCAGCGAACTGGGTCATCGCCAAACCGAGTTCCCGCAAATGATCTTGGCAGGCGACTTTGCGGGCGGCAAACCGGCCTTCGGATAACGCCGGAACCGAGATCGCGATCAGGATCACCGCTGCGGTGACCGAGGCAGCCCAATCACGCAAACTCCACGCCGACGAACTCCCCCCCTCGCTGACTTCGCTGAACGAAAGGTTGCTAAATATACGAGCTTCGACGTCCGCGACCTCGAAGCTGTCATCCGGTTTCTCCGCTTCCGGCATCGGCGGCATCGGCGGCAAATTGGCGAGCGTTCGGGAAACCAGATCCGCCGGCGGCATCAAATCGGAGGCGGAAAGATCCTCCGCCGGCTCATTTTCATCAAGACGACCGAGCGTCCGTTCGAGCCGGGCGAGTTCCCGCTGCGCCTCCTCGTTGCCACGCAGCCACAGCTCGACCCGACGCATTTCGTCCGGTTCGAGGGCGTTAAGTAAATAGCCGAGTAAATCTTCCTGCATCGGCAAGTCAACCTTTCAACGGCATAATAAAAAACGAGCAGGTGGACGACGGAAACGAAAAACGCCGAGAAAAGTGAACCATCTTGGCATCTCCTCGCATTACGCCGATTCCCCCGAACCGGTTCGCCCGGTCTTCGCCGATCGTCCCAGGACGGACCCCTGTGAGTTCGTCCCCCAAGTGAACGAGTTCTGAAATTGGAACTTGGCCCCCGTCCAGAGGGCCGCCAACCCTGATTCACACGGCCCAGGTTCCTGCGAATGATCATCCCCCACGAGCCTGGCTCTCGTTCGCATTGGTGTTTCCGGTGGTGTTCGCTGCGCTCGACCACCGGCTAATCGCTCTGGCACGGGGACGTTCATGACGTGGAACGTCGTTTGCCACACGTTGCCCAGGTACTCGTCTTCTTCGACAAGATGTCCTAGGTGCTGGACGCCGAGACCTTTTCCGCCGCACAGGATCGCGGGCAGGTGATGATTGTTGTGGGCGTTGACCGATCCGCCGGTCGCCCCCCAAACGACCATGCAGTTGTCCAGCAACGTTCCTTCTCCCTCACGCACACTCTTGAGTTTATCCAAAAAGTACGCCCACTCCTGCATGTAAAGAATGTCGGATTGAGTGAACCACCTCAACTTGCCGGCGTCTTCTCCATGGTGAGTCATCGTGTGGTAGACGTAAGGATTGCCCTCGGATTCCCAGGCACCCGTGCCGTCGCGATTGTCCATCCGCGGCATATCGGAGATCACCCGCGTGCTGTCGGTTTGCAGCGTGAGCGTGATAACATCGAACATCCTTCGCTGATAACGTCGGTAATCCAGTCCGTTTTTTTCTGGATCGAGTGCTTGATCGCTGCCGAAGTCGATCGGCTCGACGGCTGGTTTGTCGCGATAAAGCCACGATTTTCTTCCTGCATCGTCGCCTCCAAATCTCGGATGCCGGTCAGGTGCTCGTCCAACTTGTCACGGTCGACTTTGCCAAGCCGTTTGTGCCGATGCGCGGTATCTTCGAGGACGGAATCAAGGACACTCGCACGTTGAGCGAACTCCACTTCGCGCTGCGCGATCGTGTCTTTGGAATCGGGACGGAACAATCGATCGAACAGGATGTGCGGTCGGTTCTCCGCCGGCAGCGGCATGCCGTTGCTTGACCACGACAGCGTGTGATCCTGTGGATTGCCGAACCCGGTGCCACGCCGAATCCCCAGCACCAGCGAACGATAACGCGTGTCGTTGCCGATCGCCGCAGTCCGTTCCTGGTCGCACGACACGCGCAATTTGGATCCAGCATCGTGAGTGTTTGTTCCCGTCAGAAAGGTTCGGTCACCGCCATTCGGTGGTGGTGGCGGGGGATCATTGAACAGATTGGTCACAATCCACGACGCGCGTCGGACGGGCTGTGTTCGTGTTCCATCGGCCAGCTCGGTATCATCGTCGACATATTCGTTCGCCGGCATTACCGATGCCCAACTCGCGTACGCTGAGCCACTGGCCGCCAAAGTTCTCGACCGACACGTCGTTCGGTTCCTGTAGCATCAGAAACAAGGGCGACGACACAATGCGTTGCAGCCCGAGTCGCAGGGCGGCGTAAAAATCGCCGGTCGATTGCCATTCGGATGCGACGAGTTTCATCACGCTGTCGACTTCGCGGACGGTCACGGGCCGTCGGTACGCTCGCGGAAGAAATCGCTGGACGATCTCACGTGCGTACTCCGCATCGCATCGATCATCGCCGTCGAAGACGATTCGCTGGTGGCTCTCCGGCGGCCACTGCGTTTGCAGCGGGCCTTCGAATTCCATCCAGTCAAGATAGAATCGAGGCGGTTCGACTTCCGCAAACTCGGGATTGATTCGACGCGTGGGCCCCTGCCACGCCGCCGCACGCTGGCGGGCCTCGTCGAGGAAGGCGATCAGTCGTTGCTCCTCCGCAGTGTCTCCGGCGTCTCGTGCTTTGCGAATCAACCCAACCGTGCCGACAGTATCCGTACGCAGTTGCGTCGCCTCCGGTGTCCCGACGATGTAGTTGCGCAGATCGTTGTAGAGTAGAGTGATCTTGCGACGTTGATCATCGGCGCCGCGACGCAAAAACATCGGTTCATCCGGCGGAAGCGTGCGCCGAATGAACCAAAAGAATTCGGTGTTCACCGCAGAAGACTTCCGCTCGTTGCCACGCAATCTATTCTGCGAAGACATTCGCCACACTTGCCTTTGTCTTTTAATTACCGCGATCACACATCCCGTCGCGGCTGATTTTCCCGGCGTGAACGCTAACGGCGGCAGCGTCATTCGGCTCGACTCGTTCGACCTTTCATCGCCCGAGGCGAAGTGGCAGTTCCAGCCGCAGGCGAAATCCACGTTTGATGCCGGTGACGGGGACCAACCGCCGCATTGGAAATTCGTCCGCGACAACACGGGCGATCTCGGACGCGGCTTAGGGAGCATCGACACGTTCCCGGTCAATGACCCCAACGCAAACCAAGCCCACGTCGATTCGATTCATCGACACGGCCGCGAAGCGATCTTCTGCACCAGTGCGTAGTTCTTCGGTTCCCGTGATGCGGCGATTTACGTTGACGCAGTGATGGAAGAGATCGAAACTTATGATTTCGACGACTTCTACACCAACGGGTTGCCCGCCGTAGAGTGGTTGGTCTGGTATGAGGAAATGCGGATGCTCCGCGAGCGGATCGACGCGCAGCGACCGGGTTTGATTTACGTTCACGATTCGGTCCCACAATCGGGCCGCGATCCCGCCGCTTGGATGCATTGGCTGTACACCTATGCCGACGTCACCTACATGGCGGAGCACGTCGAAAGCGACGCCGGACCGGAGTGGAGTCGGGTCAAGTACGTGATCAACGGTCACCGCAGCAGTGGCAGCATCGGCGCGATCAAGGGTGATCGCTGGACCGGCGCGGATTCCCAAGACAACATCGATCGGTTTCTAGTGGGTCTGGTGTGGAACGCCCGCATCGGCGAAGCCGGTCACGTCGAACGCTACGTCCCGATGCGAAATGCGCTCCGCGATCTTTGGAAATAACAGGGTGATGCACCGGAGATCTACGAACGCTATTACGTTCCCAAAGTCAAACAACTGATACGAATAGATCGTACTGATAAAAAATAATCTGATCCGAAGAACCACTTTCTCGACGCTTGCTTACTTTTCTCTACCGGAGTGGATTTTCGTACCAGACGACGTTTTGAGTTCCGCGTCCGGCGTTGAGCAAATCGAGGTCGCCGTCGCTGTCCATGTCGAGACTCCGAAGGTCATAACTCTGCTGGCCTACATCCAATGTTTGTTGAGTGAACTTCCCGGTCCCGTCGTTGAAATACATCCGCAACTCTTCGCTGCCGAAGCCGCAGGTGGCGGCATCGATGTGACCGTCTTGATCAAAATCGCCCACCGCCAAACTGTGTGGGCTTTCGATCATGTCATCGATGGGGTGAATCTTCCACGTCGGGTTTTCTAGCCAGAGCACACCACGCCCGTGACCCCGCGATGCAATCCAGTCGAGCTTGCCATCTTCGTTGACGTCCGCCGGAAGAATGTTGGTGGCTCCAATTTGTTCTTGGGCAAGGATGTTTTTTTCCCACGGCCCGGTCGCATTCGGCTCACCGGGGTGAGCCCAATAGGCGAACCAGTTACCGTCCTCAAATGGTTTCCCCTTGGCGCCCACCGCGATCTCTTTCCAACCATCGCCGTCAACGTCACCAATGCCCATGTAGTGACTACCGCCTCGGGCATCCCGATCAGCAAAGACATGCCGCTTCCAAAGGTTTCCCAAACAAACATCCTCGGGGACCGAAAACCAGGCGATCGAATCACCCAGGCCCTTTTCGGGTTCGAAGTTGTTAATGACCAAATCATCCTGCCCGTCGTTGTTAATATCGGCGGCGGTCAAGCAATGAATTCCAGTGATCGTGTCATCGATCGGGTGCGCTTTCCACCGACCCGCATTCGAGTCATTTGATCCTGAGTTTTCCAATGCACCTGGGTTTTTCAATGCACCTGGGTTTTTCAATGCACCTGGGTTCTCCAACCAAAACGGATGCTGGGTGGCCACCGCTCCGGCCCAATCAAGATCCCCATCTCCGTCGATGTCCAGTACCGAGCTATGAATGCAACCGCTGCGTGGTTGGGAAAGAGAATGCAAAACAAATTCGCGATCAAATTTCGGCGCAATGAAAAGACTCACACGCCCCGCGAAACTGGCAATCACGTCCTGCAAACCGTCCTCGTTGGCGTCGAGCGCGATCGCGGTATTGCAGTGATGGCCGGTCATGACCGTGTGCTTCTTCCAAGGGGGGCGTTGATCCGCACAGGCCATCGAGCCACCACTCAACGAACCTATCCAGGCGAACGCAAAAATCATCAAAAGCCAACGCGATCTCATCACAAAGCAACCTGAGGGAAAGAGGAAAGCAACGAACCAAGGCACATCCTGGTCGCTAAGGTTTGTTCTAAGCACATCGTCACAATTATTTCGGCGTAACCACGTAGCAGCGTCTCTCTGAGACGCTGGGAATTGCGAGTCTCAGAGAGACTCGCCTACGTGAGGGTCTGCCGAACCTTTTCCCCCGATGTGCTTATCAACAACGCTGACAATCAACCCGCTATCACCATTGGTCCCCGTGGGTCGCGAATCACAAAAACCGTCGGCTCTTTGCCCTCTTCTGGCTTGATCGCGTTAAAGACAGTTTCAGCAACTGCACACAAACAGCAGCGACGTCCTCCGGTCGCCCCTCACCCCATCCATCGGAAGCGACGACAATCCGCACGGAGCGGCCATCGCCAATACTTGCGCTCACCACAACGCCGCTCTGCACTTTGTCTGCATAGGTTAGCATTGTCAACCGCCCTTGAAGGACTGTCGTGTCATCTTGGGCATTCAATCGCGTTGCGATGAAAAAGAGAATCAGCGTGAGGAAGATGAAACGATACAATGCATTCCTTCCTGATAGATTGTGCGTTGAGTTTAGTTATCACGCTGGACGCGTCCCGACGAGTGTCGCGCTCGTGACGACGTTTTCTATTCTAGCCTCATCTGTAAACCCTTTCAACAAAACTAGCTTCCAAATCTCTTTGCGACACTGCAAATCACTCGTGTGTTATCGATAAGAGGCGTCGGGAAAGTCACATCGGTTTGTGTTGGTGTTCTGCATCGTCCAGCATGGTGGATTTCCAGAGAGGTCGGTACTCCTGCGTCCAAGGGGCCAATGGAAACCTCGGAGAGGGAAGAGGGGTTCATCCGACGGAAGCGTTAGAGTCAGGAAATCGAAACCAGGCTGACATGCTGCGCATTGGTTGCTCTCTCCAGTGTGGTGAATTCTGGAGTCATGAACTCCTCTCAATGGAGCACAAAGAAAAGCTGTGTGCGATCATTCCGAGATGAGCTAGACGATTGAGGCAATCGCAGATTGTCCCGTTGCCATTTCAGAGAATAGACGCCTACCTTCGTGTTGGCACAGCAGTCGAAGGAAATTGAGTCTCGATTTGGAATCCGTTGTGATGAAACTGGCAAACAAGTCGTTGCCAATGTGAGTGCAAACCGGTGCCTTGGTGTCGAGCCGACGTATCGTTGGAGTGAAGTTCGTTGGAGTGAAGTTCGTTGGAGTGAAGTGTGCGCCTGATTTGAAGCGTGTTGGGAAGCAACGGGAAGTTGGTAAACGGCACCGAGGCAACGAGTGTTGCGAGACTCCATGACGAAATCTGGAACGACAAAGTCGCGATAACCTTCGAATTTGGCGTCCGGTGGCGATTCCTGGGTCGGAATGATCTCGTCAATATCAATGCGGAGCGTTTTCGTTTTCTTTCGTTTCTTCGAGCCGGGGCAGTGTTTTGGCCCATGACTGGCGAACGGCATCGTCTCGGGGCTCATTCCCGACGGATCAAAACGGTCACACCGCTGAAGGCTCGCCCCCAACATCCGTCGACGCCGACGCGGCGAGTGATCAGGATCGAGGGCATTCGCCCGGTTGCGGTTGCGGTTGCGGTTGCGGTTGCGGTTGCGGTTGCGGTGGTGGTGGTGGTGGTCGAGTCGGCATTGGAGCCTGGAAGATTACGCCACACTTTCAACGCATCGGCTCCGCATCCGATCGGTTGAGCGTCGCCGCCGAATCGGTATGGCCCTGACGTCACGTATCGCAAGTACTCCTCGAGTTTCGGATCCGACACCAGTAGCGGTTGGCCGTCCTGTTCGATCAATCCCGCGTCAATCCAAACGAGGTCACCCGGCGAAGCGTTTCGACGGGCGAACGTGATTGCCGATCGCCAGTCTTCACCCCGGTGTACGAGCTGCCATTGGCCGCGAGCGATTCGCTGGAGCGTTCTTTGTTGAACAGTCATGACGAGTAGACAAGTCGAAGCCAAACCGATCAAGATCGCGTTCTTGGTTTTGGCGGATTTCCCCTTGGTGAATTTCCAATCGGTGGCAGCTTTCAATGCGGTGTCGATGGCGCCGAATGCGAGACCGAAAACGACGCACAAAATCGGTAGCGAACCCACGAGATAACGTCGATGCCACAACGGCACGCCGCCCAACGTCGACAACAGGTAGCAACCGAGCGTCGCGGTTGCGAGAACCATTACGAAGAGTCCGATCTGGTAATGAACGACCGAAACGGTAGCCAGGCTGTCACTCCGATTCGGTTTTCTGCGACACACCAGGAGCATCATCACGCAAGGGATGATTACGAGCGACGCCCACGGCCAGAGTTGCCAAACGTCCGCCCAGGAACGGGCGACGGCGAACGAACTCCAGGCGTTGCGGGATTGCCAGACCCCGGCATGTGTGTTGCACCACCCAACCGCCAATCCGAGCCAAGCGACCGAGGCAACGATCATGGGCAGCAGCGATGCGGTGAGACGGGATGCCGTCGTTGCGCCGGGTTTCGGCGTTTGCGAGATCGCCCGAAAACGCGACCAACAATCATTACCGATAATCGCGATTAGCAAAGGAGCTAAAATGACGACTGCGGTAACGTGGGTGGCTACGGCGAGCATCGCGACCGTGTGCAGGGCAACCGAACGGCGCAGACTCATGGATTTGGCTAGGCCGAGATTCTTACCCCCGATCCAAAGGATCACTGTGGTCCCAAAGATCACGCCCGCGTAAGGTCGCAGTTCCGTCCCAAAGAAAATGGCGTTGCCTTCGACCGCCAACGCGATTCCGGCAGCGATACCACCGAAGAGGCTCCCGCTGGCCCGACGTACGATCAGGACTAACCATGCCGCCGAGATCGAAACCAACGTCACGCTCGCCAATCGCAGCAAAGATTCGATGCCGTAGACGGAGACGACTCGATCGGGCAACAGTCGCCCCCAAGCCCATAAAGCGTAAAAATACCCGCTCTGTTGGTTGCCGATTTTTGCCCGGTGAGCGACCTCATCGAACGGTCCGAACACGCACCACGCCGTATGCAGCTCATCGACCCAAAAGCTCTCGCCACACGAGGGCCAACGCAGTGCGAACGCGAAGAGGAAAACGGCTAGTATACAAATAGCTGCACCGAGAAACGCTCGGCGAGCACGACCGTGCGGAGAATCGTTGTCGCCGATCAACGATAACTTCCCACCGCCGCCATCACCTCGGGAAGGATGCGGCAGGCGCGGTCGATTTGTTCTGGCGTGACGTCCATGTGCGTGACAAAACGGATCGCCTGCTCACTGATCGAAAAACAATCGACTCCGCCGGCAAACAATCGACTCTGCAGTTCCCCGGCTGTTCCCCACATCGGGTCGACTTCGAGGATGACGATGTTCGTATCGACACGTCCGCCGCGGATGGACAACGCGGAGACGTGCGAAGCGGCGTAGGCGAGTTGCTGAGCGGATTCGTGATCGAAGTGCAATCGGGCGCGGTGATGATGGATCGCGTGCATGGCTCCGGCGGCGATGATGCCGGCCTGACGCATGCCGCCGCCGAATAGTTTCCGAATTCGTTTTGCCTCGTCGATGAACGATTGCGATCCGACCAGCGCCGAACCCACCGGCGCGCCGAGACCTTTGCTGTAACAAACACTGACCGAGTCGAACGGCGCGACCATGCGGGCGATGTCCATCCCCGTTGCCGCCGCCGCGTTCCACAACCGGGCTCCATCGAGGTGCGTTTTTAATCCGTGTTCGTGAGCCCAAATACACGCTGCGTCGATCGATTCCTGCGGGATCACCCGTCCGCCCCATTGGTTGTGCGTGTTTTCTAAACACAACAACTGAGTCCGCACCAAGTGATCGCCCTCGGGGCGAATCGTGCCACGCAAATGTTCGACGCCGAGCACACCGCCGTCGCCCGAGATCGTTCTCGCGACGAGACCGGACAGTTGAGCGAACGCGCCTTGTTCGTACTGGTAAATATGGCATTCCGATTCACACAAGAATTCGCTGCCTCGGTCGCAGTGAATCCGGACACCGACTTGGTTGCTCATCGAACCGCTCGGCATGAACAGGGCGGCCGGTTTGCCGAGCATGGCGGCGGTGTCGCGTTCGAGTTGATCGACGGTCGGATCGATATCGATGACCGCGTCACCGACGATCGCATTGGCCATCGTGCGCCGCATCTCGGCGGTCGGTCGGGTCACCGTGTCACTTCGCAAATCGATCATAGCGGGAGTCCGGTCTCGGGTGGCGTGCTCTGGCGAAAGCACGCCGGAGGGGTAAACTAATTGGCACCGGAAATCAGAACGAGTCGCGGTACCGACCCTTGCCAGTATCGCACAATTTTCCAAACTCTTGAAGCCACACGACGATTTTTCATGACCGCCGAAACCTCCTCTTCACTGATCCGATTCATCGACGCTCGCCAGGGAAGCGACGCGATTCTCGCCGAACTGCGAGAGAAACTCAGCCCTCGCGGCGATCTCGTCAGCCCCCGGGGCCGCGAGCTAACGCAAGCGGTGTTCGGCAAACCGCTGAGTCCGGTCGAGGTCGTCGAAACGATTTGCCGCGACGTGCGAATCGAAGGCACCCCGGCGCTGCTCCGTTACACCCAGGCGCTCGACAACGCCGCACTGGATGCCGGGTCCCTGCGAGTGCCGGCGGCTGATTTGGAAAACGCCCATGCGGCGGCGGACCCGAAGTTGCTCGAATCGGTCCGGCGGATTCGCAAAAACATTGTCGAATTCCAAACCGCGATTCGGCACCACGACGTCACCCTCGAACCCCGTGTCGGTGTACGTTTGACCCAGCGTTATGTGCCGTTGCATCGCGTCGGCATCTGCGTCCCCGGCGGCGCCGCGGCCTATCCCTCGACCGTGTTGATGACAGCCGTCCCGGCCCAGGTCGCCGGCGTCGATGAGATTGTCGTCGTCGCCCCGCCGACTCCATTCGGTGCCTACAACGGCGATATGCTCGCGACGTGCCACGAGCTCGGGATCACCGAGGTGTACCGCTGCGGCGGCGCTCAAGCGGTCGCCGCGATGGCGTACGGGTGCGATGCCCTGCCGGCGGTCGACAAGATCGTCGGCCCCGGAAACCTGTTCGTCGCGTTGGCAAAGAAACATGTATTCGGAACCGTCGACATCGACTCCTTTGCCGGCCCGAGCGAGGTCATCGTGATCGCCGATTCGACCGCCTCACCCGCCTTTGTCGCCGCCGATTTGCTCGCTCAAGCGGAGCACTCGCCGGGATCCGCGATTCTGATCACGTGGGATGAGGCGTTGATCGACTCGGTGCAAATCGAGTTGCAATCGCAACTCGCAGAATTGCAACGCAGTGATCTAACTCGCGACGCGTTGCACGATTTCGGAGCCTTGGTTTTGGTCCGCGACGCCGACCATGCCTGCGAGCTGACGGACTCGTTCGCACCCGAGCATCTGCATATCGAAACCGCCGATGCCGAAAACCAGATCGCCCGAATTCGGAACAGCGGCGCCGCGTTCCTCGGCCACCACACGCCGGTCGCTCTCGGCGATTACGCAGCCGGACCGAGTCACGTGTTGCCGACCGGCGGTACCTGCCGTTGGGCGGCCGGGTTGTCCGTGAACAGTTTCCTGCGCTCGGGCAGTGTGACCTCGTTCAGCCCCGAGGCGACGAAAGAAATCGCGGACGATGTGATTCGGATCGCCGAAAAAGAAGGCCTCACCGCGCACGCGAGAAGCGTTTGGATCCGCACGCAGTGAAATGCGCCATTCAAACGCAAACGCGGCACCCCGCCTGCCGAAAGGTCGTCCGCCGTTGAAATATTGATTTAACAAGGGTTTTTTAACGCTCACGAGCGATGCTGAGACCAGGGCCGGTCGCGAACACCCTGAAATTCGACACTAAAAAACCACACGGCCCTCCGCTCCTCCGCCAGGACAGGTTACCTCGTACCCCCTGATTCCCGGTCACTCCCAAACCACACACCCTCGTCAGGCGCACGCGGCATCGGTCCTTTTTCTCGCAATTCATCTCGCAAAATTCATGGGCGAGGCGTCGGCGTCAGACCGGGATCGCCTTTCACCCGAGCGTTTTCGCAAAACGCCCGTTTCCGGGTGGTCGCAACGATACCTTGATCTAATACTGGTTCACCGACTAAAGTGTGGTGCGGCAGAGAATTTCCGCACCATCCGCTGCTTTTGAACACGATCCGTGAGGCCGGGATAATCCCGTTTTTGATGACCGATTCCAATACCGTCGCCGACGTCGAAGTTGCCCAAAACGAACTCGCCAACCACCTCGGCGAACTGCAACGCGCCCTCGATGTGGACGTCAACACGTATGAAACCCAGGAGTGGCTCAGCTCGCTCGAATACGTGCTCGAGAGCCAAGGCCCCGAGCGGGTCAAATTCCTGATCGACCAACTCCGCGACCGGGCCGCCGAACATGGCGTCGCGTTGAACGCCGACACGTCGACCCCCTACGTCAACACGATCCCGCCCCACCAACAGCCCGCCTATCCGGGCAACCGCGAACTCGAACGACGCATCAAATCCATCATCCGCTGGAACGCGATGGCGATGGTCGTCCGTGCCAACAAACGCGGCGGCGGCGTCGGCGGGCACATCAGTACCTTCGCCAGCAGCGCGACGCTCTACGAGGTCGCATTCAACCACTTTTTCAAAGGCCGGGGCGAAGACGGATACTCGGGCGATTCCATTTATTTCCAAGGCCACGCCTCGCCAGGGATGTACTCCCGAGCGTTCGTCGAAGGGCGTCTCGATGAATCACGCCTGGAAAACTTTCGCCGCGAACTCGCCAACGATGGCAAACTCGGTGGCGGCCTGAGCAGCTACCCGCACCCCTGGCTGATGCCCGAATTCTGGGAATACCCCACCGTCTCGATGGGCCTCGGGCCGATCATGGCGATTTACCAAGCCCGGTTCAACGAATACCTCAACGATCGCGGGATCAAAGATACCAAAGGGCAAAAAGTATGGGCCTTCCTCGGCGACGGCGAGTGCGACGAACCCGAAACACTCGGTGCGATTGGCCTGGCCTCGCGTGAAAAACTCGACAACCTGATCTTCGTCGTCAACTGCAACCTCCAGCGCCTCGACGGCCCGGTTCGCGGTAACGGCAAAATCATCCAAGAACTCGAGTCGATCTTCAACGGTGCCGGATGGAACGTCATCAAAGTCGTCTGGGGCAGCGAATGGGACGAACTACTCGCCAAAGACACCACCGGGTTGCTCGCCAAACGCATGAACGAAGTCGTCGATGGCCAGTACCAGAAATACACGTCGATGCCGGGCAGCTACATTCGCGAGCACTTCTTCGGTAAATACCCCGAGCTGCTCGAACTGGTGAAGCACCTTTCCGATGAGAAACTCGAAAGAATCCGGCGGGGAGGCCACGATCCCGAGAAAGTTCACGCCGCGTACAAGCAGGCAACCGAGCTGAACAACGGCAAACCAACCGTGATTTTGGCTAAAACGGTCAAAGGCTACGGGCTCGGCGAAGCCGGTGAGGGACGCAACGTCGCCCACAACCAAAAGAAAATGAACGAAGCCGAACTGCTCGAATTCCGCACCCGGTTCGGCATCCCGATCAGTGACGAGAAGGTCGGCGAGGCTCCGTTCTACAAACCACCGGCCAATAGCGCCGAGATGAAGTATTTGACGAGTCGCCGCGAGGCGCTCGGCGGTCCCATCCCGAGCCGACCGACCGAGCATCCCAAGATGGAAGTCCCGTCGCTCAACGATTTCCGCAAACTGATCTCCACTCGTTTTGAAGGGAAAAGCTTCAGCACCACCTACGCGTGCGTGCAAACGTTGATCGCAATGTGCCGCAATAAAACGATTGGCAAGTACGTCGTGCCGATCGTGCCGGACGAATCGCGAACGTTCGGCATGGAAGGCATGTTCACCCAATTCGGCATCTACGCCCATGCGGGTCAACTTTACGAGCCAGTCGATTCGGGGATCATCCAAAAGTACAAAGAAGCTCAGGATGGTCAGATCCTCGAAGAGGGAATCACCGAATGCGGCTCGATGAGCAGTTTCTGTGCAGCCGGCACCACGTATAGCTGTCACGGCGTGAACATGATTCCGTTCTACATCTACTACAGCATGTTCGGGTTCCAACGGGTCGGCGATTCGATTTGGGCGGCCGCTGACATGCGAGCCAAAGGGTTCCTCGTCGGAGGCACTGCGGGTCGAACCACACTCAACGGCGAAGGCTTGCAGCACCAAGACGGACACAGCCTGCTCAACGCGATTGCGTTCCCGACCGTACGTGCCTACGACCCCGCGTTTGGTTACGAAGTCGTGGTGATCGTGCAAGAAGGATTGGAGCGAATGTTCGCCAAGGGCGAGGAGTGCATGTATTACATTACGGCCGAAAACGAAGAGTACGAGCACCCCAAAATGCCCGAGGGATGCGAAGAAGGCATCATCAAGGGGATGTACAAATTCAAGAGCGTCAAGGCGAGCGACAGCACGAAACGCGTTCAATTGTTCGGCAGCGGTGCGATCCTCAACAGTGCCATCAAAGCCCAACAGATCCTCGCCGAAAAATACTCGATCTCCTCGGACGTGTGGAGCGTGACCAGCTACACGCAACTCCGCCGCGAAGCCGGTGCCTGCGAACGATGGAACCGATTGCACCCGACCGAAACCCCTCGCCGCAGCTACCTCGAAGAAACCCTCGACGGTGTCGAAGGACCATTCATTTCGGCCAGCGATTACGTGCGGGCTCTTGGAGAGCAGTTGACACCCTGGATTCCCGGAGACTATTACGTGCTCGGAACCGATGGCATGGGTCGCAGCGAAACCCGCGAAACGCTACGTCGGCACTTCGAAGTCGATGCCGAATCGATCGTGATCGCGACCTTGTACCAGCTCGCCAAATCCGGCGACATAAAAATGGAAGACGTCGCCGCCGCGATCAAGGACTTCAACTACGACGCTGATAAGGTCGATCCCTATTTTGCTTGAGAGGTTCTCGGTTTGCCCGTACGCCAGCCTTTCCAGGCTGACATGCCCGTACGTTAGCCTTTCCAGGCTGACATAGCCGTACGTTAGCCTTTCCAGGCTGACATAGCCAAACGCGAAGTCAGCCTAGAAAGGCTGACGTACTTAATTTCGGGCCAGTTCCTTCCAAGGTGACAGGTAACAGATTACCTGACTGCCCTGTCACTTGATTTCCCTGTTCCCAGTCACCTGCAACCTGCCAACTTTTCACCTCTCATCATGACCTCAGTCAAACTCCCTGAACTCGGCGACGGTATCGAATCCGGCGACGTCCTCGAAATTTTCGTTTCCGTCGGCGACGTGATCACGGCCGGCCAAGACATCGTCGAGATGGAAACCGACAAAGCGACTGTCCCGGTGCCCTCCGATGTCGCCGGAAAGGTCACCGCGATTTCGGTCAGCGAGGGGGACACCGTCCCGATCGGTGGCGTCCTAATTGAAGTCGAAGCCTCGGTTGCAGAACCAGCCGCTGCACCGGAGAAACCAGCCGCACCCCCTGCCGCCGCACCCCCAGCCGCCGCACCCCCAGCCGCCGCATCCCCAGCCGCCGCATCCCCAGCCGCCGCATCCCCAGCCGCAGAAAAGCCAGCCGCCGAAAAGCCAGCACCGGCCCCACCCAAACCTGCGGCACCGGCACCGGCACCAGTAGCCCCCGTCGCTCCGGCGGCGCCCGCGACGATCCAACCGGCATCCGTCGAGAAAACCGCCGACGCCGGATCGATTCCGGCCGGACCCGCCATCCGCCGCCTCGCTCGCGAGACGAGCGTGAACCTCGCCAGCGTCCAGGGCACCGGCCCCGGAGGACGCATCACCCGTGACGACGTTCTCGCCGCCGTCCGCTCGGCCAAACAACCCGCCGCGGCAACCTCGGCCGCCCGGCCTAGCCGATCCGCCTCGACCGGACCCGCCGCTGACGACCTGCCGGGCACCCCCGGCGACGACGATTTCGGACCCGTCCGCGTCGAACGGATGAGTAAAATCCGCAAGACCATCGCCGCTCAAATGCACGCCTCCTGGTCCAGCGTGCCCCGCGTCACCAATTTTGACGACGCCGACATCACCGACCTCGAACGGTTACGCCAATCGAGCAAAGACGACTACGCCGCTCAAGGGCTCAAACTCACCACGATGCCGTTTTTGATCAAAGCCGTCGCGACCGCTTTGCGTCATCACCCGGGGATCAATGCGGTCCTCGACAGCGAGAACGAGCAAATCATTTACAAGGATTACGTGAACATCGGAATCGCCGTCGACACCGACCGTGGACTCGTCGTCCCCGTCCTGCGGGACGTCGATCGGATGGGCATCCCCGACGTCGCACGCGGTCTCGCTGAAACGGCGGGCAAGGTCCGTGGCGGTCAATTCGCCGTCAGTGATCTCAAGGGCGGCACGTTCACGATCAGCAACCTCGGCGCGATCGGAGGCCAATACAGCACACCGATCGTCAATATCCCCGAAGTCGCGATTCTGTTGGTCGGACGCAGCCGCAAACTGCCCGTCGTCATGCCCGACGATTCGATCCAGCCACGATTGATGATGCCGCTGAGTTTGTCCTACGACCACCGGCTCGTCGACGGAGGCACCGCCGCTCGGTTCCTCAACGATGTAATTGGATACCTGCAAGCACCGAGCCGTTTGTTACTCGCGCTGTAGGCAATCATGACGCCGACTCAACGAATTCTCGTCGGTGTCTGCACCTACAACGAGGCGGGCAACATCCCTGATTTGCTCGGTCGCATCCTGTCTGCATTGCCCGCTGCGGACATCCTCGTCGTCGATGACAACTCACCCGACGGCACCGCGGACCGAGTGAAAGAGTTCGCGGCATCCAACGCCGGTGAAACCAAAATCAACGTCCTCGTTCGCGATCAACGCGGACTCGGCGGCGCCATCCGCACCGCCATGAACGAGGCCATCGAAGGTGACTACACCTTCTTCTGCAACCTCGACGCCGACCTATCGCACGACCCCGCCGACTTACCCCGGCTCGTCGACGCCGTGCGTCAGGGCCACGACGTCGCAGTCGGATCGCGTTACGTCCCCGGCGGCCGAATCGTCGGCTGGCCGTTACGGCGAAAATGGATGAGCCGGTGGATCAACCGCATCGCAAGACGTCGTCTCAACTTGCCCGTCAACGACGCCAGCGGTTCTTTTCGTTGCTACCGCGTCGATAAACTCGCCGCACTGAACCTCAACGGCGAGACTTTCGACGGGTATGCGTTTCTACAGGAGGTGCTTTTAAAACTCCACCGCAGCGGTGCGACGCTCACCGAGATCCCGATCACGTTCACTGAACGGGCGATCGGCGAAAGTAAACTCAACTTTCGAGAAGCGATCCGATCCGGCTGGACCGTCCTCCGAATGCGTCCGCCGGCCTAGTGGTCTGGGACTGGGCTGCTCAAAAGCATTGCTTTTGAGCTTTCTGATTCCACCTGTTTTTGTTCCCGACGCCGAAGGCGTGATTCCGGATCGCCAGGGGCAACGCCCTGACAGTGAGATCCAAGTTGAGGGATTTCCGCCAGGCTTGCCCGGTCGGGATCACAACTGACTGGCTACCCTCTCAAACACGAAGCTTTTTGCCCTCCGCCGGATTTATCCTGGCCCGAAGGCACGGCTCTCCGGGGACGAGGACGTTGCTTCCGCCGGGGCAAGCCCGGTGCGGAGAGCGATAGGTCTGGGTTCGCTTCAAGGTCGTCATCGAGTTGTCGCTCCGACCGGGGCAAGCCTGGCGGAAGCGGGCGACCTGGGTTTCGTGGAGAGGCTAAGTTGAGCAACGCCGTTGGCGTCAAGAACAAAAGCTGGACACGATCCAGATGCTCCCACGATATCTTTCGTCGCTTCATTCAAGCAAGCGAGACTTTTTTTGGTATTCTAGGGGATTCCGAAACCGGTTCTTCTTCGCCGGGATCGAATCGGAAATCGTCGCTGTCACCCCTGTTACCTTTAAATCGTGCATCCATGAACCATTTTCGAATTCTGCTGATCGCATCGTTATGTGTTCTTCCGGTTATCGCTCCGGCCAGCGATCTCAAGGAGAATGTCGGTGAGGAGACCGCCGAGGCTTCGTTGGAGGACTCGGTCGAGGCGGGGCACAGCTATCACGGGGAAGCGTTCAATGAAGGGCCGCGGCAGTCCGCGACCCTGATGCCGGGGCTCGCCAAAATCAATTTCCCGACGTCGAGCAAGAATGAAACCGCTCAACAGTTCTTTGAGCAAGGGATCGCTTGGTTGCACGGCTTCGCCTACCTCGAAGCCGAGCGTTCGTTTCGTCAGGCCCTCCAAGAAGACCCCGAATTGGTCATGGCCTATTGGGGTATGGCGATGGCCAACGCTAACAATTCGGAGCGTGCCCGTGGGATGATCGACGAGGCCAAAGAGCGATTGGGAAAGAAGCCTGACAAACGAGAGCGACTTTACGTCGAAGCACTCGATCGCTATCTGCCCAAATCAAAGGAGAAGCCAAAGGACGACGAGGCCGAGTCCAAGCCCGAGTCCAGTTCGAATGAGGATGCCGATGCGAAACGCAAACGCGCCGAACGATTCATCGCGGACCTGGAAGACATCCTGTACGAATTCCCCGACGACATCGAAGCGAAAGCGTTTCTCGTATTGCGGATTTGGTTGGGCGAACGCGCGGGCGTGAAGATCACCAGTCGGTACGCGGTCGACGCGTTGCTCACTGAGATTTTCGCCGCCGATCCGATGCACCCGGCTCATCATTACCGGATTCATCTCTGGGACCGATCCCGCGAGAAATTGGCATTGGAATCGGCTGCGAAATGCGGCCCGTCGATGCCCGGTGTCGCCCACATGTGGCACATGCCTGGGCACATTTATTCGCGATTGCATCGTTACGCGGACGCCGCGTGGCAACAGGAGGCGTCCGCTCGTGTCGATCATGCCTCCATGAATCGGGCGAGATTGATGCCCGATGAAATTCATAACTTCGCTCATAACAACGAGTGGCTCACTCGGAATCTGTTGTACCTCGGTCGGGTCCGCGAGGCGATCGAACAAAGCAAGAACCTGCTCTCGTTACCCCGACATCCGAAATTCAATTCGTTGGAAAAACGAGGCAGTTATCAATACGGACGCGAACGATTATTGCAAACCTACACCGAGTTCGGATTGTGGGAACAACTCGTGGCTGAATCCGATGCCGCGTTTTTGCCGTTGCATACCAATGAAACGCACAGCAACGAAACGAATAGCGACGAAACGAAAATTGACGAAAAACACGCTCAGGCCCACGAAGAGTGGCTCGGATGGTTGGCTGCGGCGTCTTTCAAACTCGGCAAACCCGCCGACGGGGCGCGGACGTTGCGATCGCTGCAACGACGACGCATCGCGTTGGAAAGCGAACTGCTCGATCTGGCGGACGCGAAAATTGAGTCCGAAAAAACAGAGGGTGAATCCGTTAACGAGGAATCGGCGAAAGGCACCCAACCGGCCCGAACCGCGAAATCAATTCGCGATCACCTGACCCGTGTTCGCCGAGTCATCGCCCGTGTGTCGGCCGCAGCGGCCTCTCACTGGAAAGACCCGGCCAAAGTCAAAGAACTGGCTAAAGATGCTAACTTGGATGCTCTCATCACGGCGCAGTGGACCGCCGACGCGGGAGACATCAAACCGGCATTGGAAACCGTTCGTCAGGAATTGAAACGGCGAGAGGGGCAGGTCCGACCGCAAGCGATCTTGGTCGATCTATTATGGCGAAATCAAGAACACGACGAAGCGAAGAAACAGTTTGAGACTTTGCGAACACTCGCAGCCGATGCCGATCTCGACTCGCCGCTGATGAAACGCATGAACGTGGTCGCCGAGGCGATCCCGATCGAAGGTGATTGGCGAAAGAAATTGATACCTGCGAGCGACCTCGGCGAACGCCCACCACTGGATTCGCTCGGGACCGCCCGTTGGCGACCGTATCCATCGCCGACGTGGGAAGCGAGCGCGCCCGATGGCACTCCGGTGAGTTCCGAGCAGTTTGCCGGACGACCACGCCTCGTTGTTTTCTATCTCGGTTTCGGATGCCTGCACTGCATGGAACAATTGCACGCCTTGGCTCCTCGGTTCGACGCGTTCACCAATGCGGGAATCGATATCGTCGCGGTCAGTACCGAGAACGTCGAAACTCTTCACAACGGTTTGACCTCGTTTGAAGAACCGATGCCGATTCCCTTGTTTGCCGACGGCGCACAATCGGTCTTCAAATCCTATCGTTGCTGGGACGATTTTGAAAACCAACCGCTGCACGGAACTTTTTTGATCGATGGTCAAAACCGTGTTCGTTGGCAAGATATCGGCTACGAACCGTTCATGGACATCGATTTCTTACTTAGCGAATCTCAGCGTCTATTGAGTCTACCGATCGAATCGGAGAGCAACGAATCAGTCGAGCAGCCAGAATGAACTCGACGCATTCGGAAGTGAAACCAGCGATTCTTCGCCGCATCGCGAGACCCACAGGATCATGGTTTCGCGGTCAACGTGTCGGCGTCTGCCGAGGCTGGGATTTACGGTTTCAGTTCGGCAACGACGGCACCGTCGGCGACGTTCCAGATGCGAACGACGCCACTCTCTCCACCGGCAATCAATCGCGTTGCATCGGGAGTCAGTGCGACGGTAAACAAGAAATCTTTCGCCGCGTCAAACGTACGAACGGTCGCTCCGCTCGTCGCATTGGCTAATCGGACTTGACCGCTGCCGCATGACGCGGCAACTTGGTCGGTCGATGCGACAAACCGGATCGACGTCAGCTCTCGAGAGAATCCGATGATCGTCCGCGACGTCTCGCCCGTCTCGGAATCCCAAATTTTGATCGATTGATCCGCACTGGCAGAAGCAAGTGTTCGGCCATCGTCTTGCCAGGCGACGGACAACACATGATGCGTGTGCCCTTCGAGTGTCCGAATCGTGCTTCCGCTGGCGACATCCAACAAACGAATCGTCCGGTCGGCTGAGCAGGATGCGAGCGTTCGGCCATCGCGTGCGAAATCCAAGCCGAGAACCGTGTCGGTGTGAAGCTCGCCCAGATCACGGACCAGCTCGCCGGTCTCGACCGCGAAAATCTTCACGATCCCCGAGCGACTCGGTTCGCCCGTGCCAACCGCTAACGTCATGCCATCGGGACGGAAGTCCAGCGCCGTCACGCGATTGACAATCGTTTTCGCATCATCGATCGCACCGATCTTTCGCTCCAATACCCATTGCTCTTGCAACGACCAACATTCAATCGGTCCTGATCCTGCAAGCCGGCAGAGTTGGTTATCGAGTATCGCGATTTGATTCCTGTTCGGTTGTGTCAATCCTGTGACGCCCGATCGTATCGTGGGCGGGAACTGCGTCACCGCTTGCCCATCACTGGTGCGATAAACGGTGGAGGATCCATCGCGGTGCATGGTTGCGAGACGTGTGGCGTCCGTGCTGAGCGAAATGTCAACGAGCTCATTGCCCGGCATCGCAATTTGCTGTTGAGCGTGAATTAGGCTTTGATCCAAACGAGTGAGGCGACGTGCTTCGGTTTCGACAATCGATTGATGGGCGGGAATGGCCGCGGTCGCTCGTTGTTGAGCGTTGGTGGCGGCATCGACGGAGCGTTGTTGCTTGACCAACTCGGCCTCACTCTTTGCTTTTTCAGCTTCGGCCTTGGTGACTGCCGCCCGCTGGGCTTCCAAGTCTTTGGTTGCTTTCTCTGCGACCGCCTTGGCGGCGGCGATGGCGTTCTCCGCCGCCGCGCTCTCTGCCGCCGCGTTCTCTGCCGCCGCGTTCTCCGCCGCTGCGTTCTCCACCGCTGCGATGTCCGCCGTCGCGTTCTCCGCCGTCGCGTTCTCCGCCGCCGCGATGTCCGCCGCTGACTTTTCGATGGCGGCTTGCGTCGTCGCAACCAGGGCAACGCCTTCGACGCGTTTTGCCTCATTGGCGGTGTTCGCCGCATCCGCTTGATCGCGGGCCTGGATGATCGCCGCGAGTGCTTCGTCTTCTTTCTTGAGCAGTTCCTGAAGTTCGGTGGTTTTGCTTGCCAGTTTGGCCACGGATGCTTTCTGGCGAGCGGCATCGCGAGTCGCTTTGGCAACGCTCAACTGATCCGTATGGGTGCCTTGGCACGTTGCCAATAATTTCCCATCGGCGACACTCCAGATTCGAGCGGCAGCGTCGCGACTGCCCGTCACCAATTTGGTTTCGTCGCGGGACAGAGCGATCGAATCGACGATTGCCCCAGCGATGGCATCCTCTCCGATTGTGCGTGCCACTTGATTCGTCACGGGATCAACCAAGACGACGCCCCGTGACTCGCTCGCGACGGCAATCATTAGTGTGGGTTGGGACAGCAACGCAATCCCGGTCGCGTCGGCCACGTCCACCACCGATTGGTGAACGACCACGACGGAGGCGGGCGTCTCACCGCTGGCCGCAATCAATCGCAACAACTGAACTCGGCGTTCTTGATCGATGACGGCTAAATGAACACCGTCGCTGCACGTCGTCAATCGTTTAATCGAAGTCTTCAGATCAATCGCGGCCATCTCGTCTCCGCCGATCCCATCGTGAACGCTCACACGTCCCGATTCGTTGGCGAGGATCAAACGATTCGTGACTCCGGCCCAAGCGAGACCCGTGGTTCGGTCACGCTGGCCGCCGATGGTGACACGCCGAGCATCCGTTTCCAGATCCCAGACTTCGACATCGCCAATCGCATTGACGATGGCAACGTTGGTACGCGTTTCGTCAACGGCCATGCCCTGCGCGAAATGGAACGCCTGTCCCGATTCGGAAAGCGGTTTGTTGGTATCGTTTAAACGTTCGTAAGTCCGTTTCCACAATCGCACGCTGCGAAAGCCACCGGTGGCGATGCGATTTCCGTCCGGCGAAAAGGCGATAGACTGAATCAAGTCGACATCCGCGACGGGGCCAAGTCCCGGTGACGAATCCCCCAATGACGAATCGACCAGTGACGAATCGACCAGTGAGGAGTCGACCAGTGACGAGTCGACCAGTGACGAGATGTCCGTCGGATTGTTGAGGTCAGCGACGAGGACGCGATTGCCGCGTCCGAACGCAAAACGCTCGCCATCGGGCGAGACGTCCATGGCGTAAACCGAACGCATTGTTTCGGAAATCGGTTGCCAGATGATGGACTCGCTTTCAGCGTCGTCGCTGCCAGGGGCGCCCTGCTCGATCCAAAGCTGGAGCAAGCCGAGTTCTTCAGGTGTCAACGCAGCGGCCCCCACATCGTTGTCCTCTGGAGGCATCAACGGTTCGACTTCACCAGTCGTCCGGGTCATCAATAAACTGGTGGTGGCGTCGTTGGCGATGACCGCCGTGCCACTGTCGCCGCCTTTCAAAATCGATGCGAGCGATTCGAGGATCAATCCGCCCTCGGCCTCCGCTTTCTGGTGGCAGGCCAAGCAATTGCGTTTCAAAATTGGCATCACTTCTTTGCCGAAATCAACCGGCGTTGTCCTTTCCAACTTCGCAACTTTCAAAGGCAACTCCGCGTTTGCGAGAGGGGCAAACAAGCTGAAAGCCATTGTAAGAAGAGTCATCGCTACCACGCGGATGTTCGGGGAACGAACGCGTGAGCAAGAAGAATGGAGAGACATCATGGCTCGTTCGGTGGGATGGAGGCGGGAGAAAACGTCGGCGGGAACGTCATTTTACTAAAAGCCGAGGCAAAATGTAGCGTGACTCTCCGAGTCGCGTTCCTCGAAGTAGCGTGACTCTCTGAGTCGCGTTCCTCGTTTTCGTTCGCTTGGACGACTCGGAGAGTCATTCTACAGTGTTGATTTGCTTGGACGAATCGGGAGAGTCATCTACCATTTGTTTGACACGGACCCCCGCATCCATTATTTTCAGGAATAGTCCTCTGGACTCCTTCCCCCGATTTCGGGAACCCTCCCTCCTTCCGTGACGTTCGCTGATGCGATTCGACGTTGCCCATCACGATTCGTTAGTTGTTCGTTGGCGCTTGCTTTGCGGCACGGTGATCGTCTCGTTACTCAGCGGCTCGGTGGCGATTTTCGCCCGGAGTGCGGCGGCGGACGACTCTAAACCCGGGGCATCGATCAGCTTTGCCAACGATATCGTCCCGATCTTGACCAAGGCTGGGTGCAACACCGGCGCGTGCCATGCGAAAGCGGGCGGCGGCCAAAACGGATTCCAACTTTCGCTGCTCGGGTTTGAGCCGCTCGAAGATTACGACCACCTCGTCCGCGAAGGGCGTGGCCGACGCTTGTTTCCCGCCGCTCCGGACGAGAGCCTGGTGCTGTTGAAAGTCAGCGGGCAAATGCCACATGGCGGTGGTGTCCGCTTGGACAAGGACTCCGACGGCTATCGCCAAATCCGCGATTGGATTGCCGCCGGCGCGACCCTGGGACCAATCGATGCACCAAAATTAGTATCGATCGAAGTCCAGCCACCCAGCGGGCTGCTCAAACAAAACGCAGCACAGCAGCTCAAAGCACTCGCTCATTACACCGACAGTTCCGTTCGCGATGTCACGACTCTTGCACTGTACGAATCGAACGATCGAGCGATGGTCGAATCATCCGAGACCGGACGAGTGCAAGCGTTGGACCTTCCCGGCAAAGCAGCCGTGATGGTTCGTTACCAGGGCAAAGTCGCGGTCTATAGTGCCGCGATTCCGCTCGGTGCGACCGTCGATCAAGTCCCCCCGTCGAAGAATTTTATCGACGATTTTGTTTTTTCAAATCTCAAGACACTCGGCATTCCACCCTCGCCCGTTTGCGATGATGCAACCTACCTTCGCCGTGTCACGCTGGACATCGCCGGACGACTACCGACCGAACAGGAAGCTCGCGACTTCACCGCCAACGGTGATGAGCACCGTCGCGATCAAGTGATCGATGCGTTGTTGAAGAGTTCCGAGTACGCCGACTACTTTGCCAACAAATGGACCTCGCTGCTTAAGAATCGGCGTGATGATAAAAGCGACATCACTTCGAATTTTGCGTTTCATGCGTGGGTGCGAGACAGTCTGCTGGCGAATCGACCATACGACCAAATCGTTCGCGAGCTATTGGCCGCGACGGGCACGGTGATCGGCAATCCGCCGGTCGCCTGGTACAAGCGAGTGAAAGAGCCGAAGGAACAGATCGAGGATGTCGCGCAGTTGTTCCTGGGTGTGAGAATGCAGTGTGCTCAGTGCCACCATCATCCGTTCGAACGCTGGAGCCAAGACGATTACTACTCGCTCACCGCGTTCTTTAGCCAAGTCGGACGCAAACCAACGGCGACCCGTGGCGAGGATTTAATTTTTCATCAACGTGGCGTGGCGGTCGCCAAGAACATCAAGACGGGCGAAACGATCAGCCCTGCGGCACTGGGCGACGATGTCGGCGTGATCGCGGCGGGCGAAGACCCGCGGCTGCGGTTGGCCGATTGGATGGCCGCCGAAGAGAATCCGTTCTTTGCCAAAGCACTCGTCAATCGTTATTGGAAGCACTTCTTTCATCGCGGATTGATCGAACCCGAAGATGACATCCGCGACACGAATCCACCGACAAATCCCGAATTGCTGGCGGCATTGGAGAAGCATTTTATCCAGAGCGGTTTTGATTTGAAAGAACTCGTGCGGGTCATCGCCCGTTCCCATGCGTATCAACTCAGCGCGATTCCCAACGAGCACAATTTAGCCGACCGCCAGAACTATTCGCGGTTTTATCCGAAGCGGTTGCAAGCGGAAGTCTTGCTCGACGCCATTGATCAATTGACCGGCGCTCGCACCGACTTTGCCAATCTCCCCGCCGGAACGAGTGCCGTCTCGTTGCCGGACAATAGCTACAATAAATCCTCGCCGTTTTTGAAAGTCTTCGGACGCCCGGAGGGTTCCAGTGTATGCGAATGCGAACGCGTTGAATCGGCGAGTCTCGCGCAAAGCCTTCACTTCCTCAATGCGTCCGACATCAAATCGAAACTGGTGTTCCAAGATGGCCGCGCCGAGCGTTTGGCGAAGGCGGAAGCATCCTCACCCGAAACACAGGTGAACGAATTGTACTTTGCCGCGTTCTCACGCCCGGCCAACTCGCAGGAGCTTGCGACGGCGACGGGATACTTGGCCGAACCAAGACTCGGTGCCGATGGAAAACCGATCAGTTCAACCGACGCAACGCGAGAAAACCTGCAGGACTTGTTGTGGGCACTGATGAATACGAAAGAGTTTTTATTTAATCACTAAAAGAGTGGAACCAAATGGCGTGGAATTCAAGCCCGACGCGTTGGCGAGTGATTTACCGGCAAAACGTCACTCGCTTGCGCGTCGGGTTTGTATCCGCCACCCTGCACTGCCGTTACTGATGAAGACAAAACTTCCTGACAAACTGAAATCGGCGAACCCATGACCTCATGCGCAACAAAAACGAGACCACGACTTGATCTGAGTTTCAGACCAAGGCTACTGCTCGCCGTTTGGATGACCTGTGCAATCGTTGCTTCCAACGCGACGGCTCAATTGGTTTGTCTGCCGGCTCCGCGGTTGCTCACCACGATGCCGATGGGCGGCCAAGTCGGAACGCAAGTGGAGGTGACGATCACTGGCGACGCGATCGACGACGCGAGTGAACTCGTCTTCTCCCACCCCGGGATCAAGGCGACGGCAAAGGTTGACGCGGAGGGGGAAGTTGTCCCGAAAAGCTATCTCATCACGATTGCTGCGGACTGTCCGGTTGGTCTGCACGAAGCCCGTGTGATGACGCCGCTGGGGTTGTCGTCGTCGCGAGTCTTCTCCGTCGGAAGCCTCGTCGAAGTGGTTCAGGTCGAACCCTCCACCACGCCGGACAAAGCGTTGCTGCTTCCAATCAATTCGATCTGCAACGCCGTCATGCCGGTCCGCGCGGTCAATCATTACCGCTTCCACGCTACAAAGGATCAGCGCGTTATCGTTGACTGTGCCGCTCGGGGAATCGACTCCAAGCTTTACCCGGTCGCGATCATCGCGGACTCTGCCGGGCGAGATTTATTGGTCGAGCGCCGCGGTGATCTCTTGGACTTCACCGCTCCCGAAGAAGGCGAGTATTTGATCAAGGTTCACGAGCTAACGTTCCAGGGCGGCCCCGATTTTTTCTATCGTCTTGCGCTTCAAGAATTGTCCGCGGAGGAACGACCTCAGCGACTCGCATCCACGCAATCGGTCAACACGTTCTCATGGCCACCGGTTGGCCTTGTGGATCAGACTGCGATGTCGGAAGTCGAACCCAACGAGGATGGCGATCAATTGCAGTCGATCGTACTGCCATGCGATATCGAGGGAACGTTTTTCCCCGCCGCGGATGTGGACGTGTTTGAGTTCGCTGCCAAGAAAGGCGATGTGTGGTGGGTCGAGGTCGCCTCGGAGCGATTCGGATTGCCGACCGATCCAACGATCCTGGTGCAGCGTGTTGTGGAATCAAACTCGGACTCCGGTGTTGTGGAAACGCTCGTCGACGTCACCGAGTTGACTGACATCCCAAGCCCGGTGAAAGTTTCTGGAAATGGCTATGCGTATGATGGCCCACCGTACAATGCGGGTTCATCGGACATTCTTGACAAAGTCGAAATTCCGGAAGACGGTCGCTATCGGCTGCAGTTGTTGGATTTGTTCGGTGGCACCCGCAATGACGCTCGGAATCGTTATCGATTGTTGATCCGAAAAGCGGAGCCGGACTTTGCGCTCGTTGCCTGGGCGATGCACATGGAGCTTCGCAACGGTGACCGAAACGCGTTGTCCAAGCCGATGTCACTGCGACCGGGCTCGACGATGGCGTTGGAGGTGATCGCGGTTCGTCGCGATGGATTCAGTGGTGAGATTGAATTGTCGATGGAAGATCTGCCCGACGGCGTGACGGCTCAGGGTTTGAAAATACCAGCCGGCCAATCGCGAGGCATCCTGCTGGTCAGCGCCGATGAGATCGCCCCGGCGGGTCAAGCGAGCGTTCGTTTCTTCGGACGAGCCGACATCAACGGCGAAGTCGTCACACGGCCGTGTCGCTTGGCGTCGATGGCTTGGCCGGTGAAAGACGCGTGGTCCGAAATCCCCAGCCCACGGTTGCTAATCGATGTGCCTGTGTCCGTCGGCAACGCCGAAGTCGCACCGATCACCATTCAATCCACCAGCGACAAGCCGTTGGAAGTCGTCGCGGGTGAGTCGTTGACGATCCCTTTGCTACATCTTCGTCGCAGCGAATTTTCCGGCGCAACGATGTCCATGAAAACCATGGGTCATGGTTTCGACAGCCATCCCAAGTTCGATTTGCCGCTCACTCAAGACGGTTCCGAAGCGGTGCTTGATCTGGCAAAGTTGAAGACGCCACCCGGTGATTACTGGATCGCGTTTTATGGCAGCGCGGTCGCGAAGTATTCGCCGGAAGCCGTTGCGATGAACGCAGCCGCAGCGGAACCCTCCAATAAAACCGCCACCAAAGATATTGTTGACATCGTCGTGTCTGAACCGATCGCGATTCGCGTCCATCCCATGGAGAACAAATGAGCCATCACCTGCACGATGACATGGTCAGTCGAAACCACAAGACTGCTCCGGCGAATTGCCCTGGCCCGGTAGGTCGCAGCCCGGTAGGTCGCAGGCAACCTGGCTCGACGCGTCGCAGTTTCATGCGAATGGGGATCGCCGGTTTCACCAGCCTCAGTCTGCCGGGAATGTTGCGACTTCGCGCCGCCAGTCCCACGACCGATGACAAGCAGACCGCTCGCAAGCAAACCGCCGTGATCATGGTGTGGCAACCGGGCGGTTGTTCGCACATCGACACCTACGATCCCAAACCCAATGCGGGAACGGAGTATCGCGGTCCGTTCGGAACGATTCCCACGAAGATCAGCGGCGTCCATTTCACCGAACTGTTGCCGATGCAGGCTAACATCGCTGACAAGTTCACGGTCCTGCGCAGTATGCACCAAACCGCAGGCGGACATCCTGCGGGTTCGATGCAGTTGCTTTCGGGTGATTCCGACACCCGTGATAAACCCAAGCCGCGTTTGCCTGATTGGATGACGGTGGCGAACTATTTGCGATCGCAGGACGAAACGACTCGCACCAATCCCTTGCCTCGGTACGTCGGCGTGAACCCACCGCTGCAATACAACGGACCGGCATACTTAGGCGATGCGTACTCACCGTTCTCGGTGACCGGCGATCCGAATGCACCTGCCTTTGTGGTACCCAACATTGGGCTGGCCGATTCACGAGCAGTGGAACGATTGGGGCGTCGGATTGGTCTGCGACAAAAACTCGACACGCTCACGCGAGCCTTTGACCAATACGGCGAACTCGGCGCGCTCGACGAATTTGAGTCGCAGGCGATGACGTTGCTGACCAATCCGCAAACGAAGCAAGCGTTCGATTTGAGCCAAGAAGACGACGCGACCCGCGACCGCTACGGACGCAATACGTGGGGCCAACAATTGCTGCTCGCACGCCGTCTCGTCGAAGCGGGTGTGGAGGTGTTGACCAGCAGCCTGCGGGGGCCTCTCTGTGGTCGTGTTCAAAACTGGGACGACCACGCGGTCAATCATCATGTCTTCGATGCGATGCGGTTCCGCGCCGCCGCGTACGACCAAGCCGTCTCGGCGCTGATCGAAGATATCTATGATCGTGGCTTGGACGATCGCGTGATGGTGGTGGTGACGGGCGAGTTCGGTCGAACGCCCAAAATCAGTTATTCAGCAAGCACCGGCGAAGGCAACGCAAGCGCCCCGGCCGGTACGAGCCAACCCGGTCGTGACCATTGGCCGCGGGCATTTTCAAACATCTGGGCCGGCGGCGGAATCCAAACGGGCCAATGCATCGGCGCGACCGACAAACGCGGCGAAGATGTGATCGAACGTCACTGTGGTCCAGGCGATTTCCTCGCAACCATCTATCATCATCTCGGCATCGATTCGTCGAAAGTATTCATCAAAGATTTCAACGGACGCCCGACACCGATCGTTGATCATGGCAAACCCATCCCCGAATTAATGCGATCATGATGCCCACCCTCACTCGAATTTGCCGCGATGCGATCTGGCTCGTGTGGGGCGCTGCGTTTTTGTGCTCGTACGCATCCGGTGCGGAGCGAGCGATCAGCTTCGACTTGGATGTTCAACCGATTTTGGCGGCGTCGTCGTGCAATGCCGGGGCATGTCACGGCAAACAACGCGGTCAAAACGGTTTCCAATTGTCGCTGCTCGGTTTCGATTCCGACTTTGACTTTGCCGCTGTAACACGGGACGCGCGAGGCCGACGCGTTTTCCCCGCCGCTCCTGAAAAGAGCTTGTTGATTCAGAAAGCGACGGCAGAGCTTCCGCACGGGGGTGGGCGACGGGTCGAGATCGATTCGGACGACTATCAAACGTTGCTGCAATGGGTGCGACAAGGGGCGACGCGGCGTGTCGAAGACGAACCGGTACTCGAAAGCGTTTCGCTGGACCGCGCTTCGTTTTCACTCGTACCCAAGGAAACTCAATCCCTCCGGGTGACGGCGCATTACAGCGATTCTTCGATTCGCGATGTGACACGATTGACAACGTACCTCTCCAACGATGATGCCGTTATTTCGGTCGATGCGAGCGGCGTGATTCGAGCAGGCTCGCTGCCAGGTGAGACGTCGGTGATGGCGCGATACATGAATCATATTCAAGTTGCCGATGTGGCCATCCCGCAGACACAGCCACTCGCCAAAGAGCTTTTCGAGTCGCTGCCACGAAACGGTGTGATCGATGATCTCGTTTATGAGAAACTGCAATCGCTCGGCATCGAACCCTCGCCGCTCGTTTCTGATCACGTCTTCCTGCGTCGCGTGAGTCTCGATTTGATCGGACGATTGCCGACCGTGGAAGAGGCTCGGGCGTTCCTGGATCCGAACGAGAAAGACAACGAAGCGGATAAACGAGCGAAGCTCATTGATCGATTATTGGAACGTCCCGAGTATGCCGATCACTGGGCGGGTTACTGGGCCGACCTGCTTCGCCCGAATCCTTATCGGGTTGGGATCAAGGCGGTTTTGAATTATGACAACTGGATCCGACAACAGTTTCGTGACAACGTACCCTACGACTCGTTCGCTCGGGACCTCGTCACAGCCAAAGGCAGCACCTGGCAAAACGGGGCCGCGACTTTGTTTCGCGATCGTCGCAGTCCTGATGAAATGGGAACGCTGGTCAGCCAACTGTTTCTCGGTATCCGCCTGGACTGTGCCAAGTGTCACCATCACCCTTTTGAACGTTGGAGCCAACAGGACTTCTACCAATTCTCGGCTTACTTCGCGAAAGTGAGTTACAAGGGAACGGGTTTGTCGCCACCGATCTCCGGTGGGGAAGAGACCGTGTTCACGTCCACCAAAGGCTCTGTTTCGCACCCGCTCACGGGCGAAACGATGATTCCGACACCGCTGTATGAGTTCTCAAATATGGACGAATTGACGGACACCGAGTCGCTCGATCCACGCGAGCGACTTGCGGATTGGATGACGTCACGCGAGAACGATTCCTTTGCCAAAGTGCATGTCAATCGCACCTGGGCGATCCTGATGGGCCGCGGTTTGGTGGAGCCGGTCGATGATTTACGGACCACCAATCCACCGACCAACCCGAAGCTGCTCGATGCGTTGGCGGATGAATTCCAAACATCGGGTTATGATTTTAAAAAACTGCTCAAGACGATTGCGTTGTCACGGGTTTACTCGCACAGTTCCGAGCCGACGGCGTCCAACGTCGGTGATCGTCTGAATTACTCGCGTCACTTCCGACACCGACTGCGTGCGGAAGTCTTGATGGACGCGGTCGCTGATGCGACCGAGTCCCCAGCGACCTTGACAGGCATGCCACCCGAGTCACGAGCCAATCAAGTTTGGACAACACGGGTCGATTCGATCTTCTTGGATACGTTTGGACGACCCAACGAGAACCAAGACCCGCCGTGTGAGCGATTGCCCGATTCGACAGTGACCCAGGCACTGCATTTAATGAACTCGCAGCAATTAGAGGAACGCGTGCGCTCGGATCAGAGCCGTGCCGCACGAGTCGCCGCGAGTGACGTGAAACCGGTGGAGATTGTCGACGAACTTTACCTGGCAATCTTTTCACGACACCCCACTGCAAACGAAACTGAGTACGCCTCGAAGCTGATTGAATCAGCGGAGAGTCGTCGCGGCGTGATCGAAGACCTGATGTGGGCGATGCTCAATTCACCGGAATTTTCAATCCAAAACTAGGTGTTAACGATGATGACAAAACCAAAATCCAATTGTGAAGGCATCACTCGCCGCGACGGGTTGAAACTCGGTTTGCAGGGTTTGATCGCGGGTGGATTCGCCGGTGCGCTCCGCGCCACCAACGCGAGAGCCGGTGACGCCAATGGGTCGCCGATCAAGCGGCAAGCCGACGCTTGCATCTTGATTTGGATGGACGGTGGTCCGAGCCATTATGAAACGTTTGATCCGAAACCCGAAGCACCGCTCGAGATTCGTGGCAAGTTCGGACCGATCGCGACCCAAACGCCAGGTGTCTTTTTCTCGGAACCGATGAAACGACTCGCCGCGATCTCCGACGATTTGGCAATCGTCCGCTCGATCCGGCATGACCAAGGCAACCACGGCGCGGGCAACCATTACATGATGACCGGCGCACCGCCACGGATTCCGGTCGGCTGCGGCGCGTTCGTTAGCTTTCACCCGAGCCTTGGCAGCGTGGTTTCGCATCAGGTCGGAGCACCCCACGGTATCCCCGCGTACTTCTCGATCCCCAGCATGTCACGCTCGGGCGGCCCGAATTTTCTCGGTGCCAAACATGCGCCGTTCGTGGTTCCTGACGATCCGAATCGCTCCAGTTTCAGGGTCCGGGACGTCACAATTCCCAGTGGCTTGACCGATGCCAGGTTCCAAACACGACAGCAGATTCGTGCTGAAATCGACAAGATGATGCGAATCAGTGATGCGTCGGCGGGTGATCCCGTGGTCGCGTCCGATGAGTTCTTCGCGCAAGGGTTGCAGTTAATCGGTAGCCCCGAGTCGCAGGCCGCGTTTGACATCCACTCCGAGTCCGACGTAGTTCGCGATGCCTACGGGCGCAACCCCTTCGGTCAACAAGCGTTGCTGGCGCGTCGTTTGGTTAGTGCCGGGGTTCCGTTTGTGACACTGTCGCAAGGCGGCTGGGACCATCATGTCGACCTATTCGATGCTTATGAAAAGAAGATGCCGACGTTTGAAGCAACCATTGCTGCGTTGATATCGGACCTCAAGGATCGCGGCATGCTGGAGCGGACGTTGGTGATCGCGCTGGGCGAATTTGGCCGCACGCCCAAGATCAACGAACGGGGTGGACGCGACCATTGGTCCAACGCGATGAGCGTCCTGTTCGCGGGCGGTGGAACGTCGGGAGGCCAAGTCATCGGTGCGACCGATCGTCATGGTTATGCCGCCATCGAGCGGGTGCTTTCGCCGGAGAATTTTGTCTCCACCGTCTATCGCAAACTCGGCATCGATCCTGACCAAATGCTTTATTCACCCGAAGGTAGACCGGTACACTTGGTCAGCGACGCCAACCCGATCTCCGAGCTGATGAGCTGATGCGCATCATGAATTCTAGCAACGCGGGAACAAGAAGGGGCGGGCTTACCCTGGTGGATCTTGTTAAAGATCCGGTGCTGGAGGGATCTTTAACAAGATCCACTACGCTAGTTTTTGTAGCAAAGCTCGCAGCGGCACTACTTGCATTGCTACCCAGCGTTGCCTCCGCTCAGGTGCAACTCGATCGATTCTATCCGCCGGTAGCTTCCATCGGTGGCGAAACCGTCATCAACGCGGAAGGTAAATTCCCGACTTGGCCCGTGCAGATCGTTAGCGATCGCGATGACGTCAAGATCGTCATGGGAAAAGATCCGGGGCAACTGACTGTCAATGTTTCGACCGACGTTTCGCCCGGCGTCGTTTGGATTCGCATGATGGATAACGCATTAGCGTCGAAGCTGGTGCCGTTGATGATCGAGCCGATTGCGACCACCTCGGAAGTGGAACCGAACAACAAGCTCATCGAGGCGACGCCGGTCGAATTGCCTGCCGTTGTTTATGGGAAACTGGCCAAGTCCAACGACTTGGATACCTATCGTGTCAAGGTAAAACGGGGACAAACGTTCGTGGCTTCGGTCGTTGCTCATCGGTTGCTACGTTCGCCGATGGATGCGGTGATGCAGCTCGTTGATGATCGCGGTAATGTCATTGTTCAGGCGGACGATGATCGCGGTCTCGATCCGCAGTTGGTGTACGAGGCGGACGATGATGCGGAACTGTTCTTGCGAATTTTTGCGTTTCCTGAAGTTGCCAACAGCACGATCGGCTACGCGGGAGCCGAATCGTTCGTCTACACGATTCGTTTGACAGGCGGTGCGTTCGTCGATCATGCACTGCCGTTGGTCGTGTCAGCGGATCACCCCAGTCCGGCCACCGTTCCACATGGCTGGAACCTGCCGCCAAAGCGGGAAGTGCTCCGCCGCGATGCGACGACGCATTCGCCTATCGTCCATCATGTTCCCTCCGCCCTCGGCTGGCAGTGGCAGACTGCGATCGCCCACGACGCGGTCATGATCGATGAAATTGAGAGCGACGAAGTCGCGAGCGATTCGGTCGCGCTTGCCGAATCGCTTCCCTGCATTTTCTCGGGACATATCGCCACGCGAGGTGAGACCGATCGGATTCGCTTTCCTGTCAATGCGTCGACACGCTACGAAGCCGTTGTGCATTCGCGAGCGCACGGGTTCCTCCTCGACTCCGTCCTGCGAGTGCTGGATCTTGCCGACGGAAGTGAAGTGGTCACGAATGACGATGCCGTCCGCGGACAGTACGACGCTTCGGTTGTGTTCACACCGAAAGTTGCTGGCGAATTGGTGCTTGAAATTTCGGACCTTGTCGACGGTCACGGTCCGCGTCACGCATATAGTGTTGTGATTGCGGAGGCAACACCCGCAGCGGATCTTGCGGTTACCGAAGACCATTTCATCGTCACCGCAGGATCGTCTGTCGAAATACCAATCACGATTGTGAGGCAACATGGATTCGATCAAGAACTGAGCATCACCGCTGAGGGCTTACCCGAAGGTGTTGTCGCCGAACCGGTTGTTTCGCAGGTCAAAGGCGAGACATCCAAGACGGTCAAGCTCAAGATCGTCGCGAACCAAACTGCGGCGTCTCAAAGCAGTTTTCAAATTTTCGCATCCGTCGCAGTCCCTGAGAACGCGGCCCCCGTGGTCAAATTCGCCGCCAAGTACCGTCTCAACGAGTTGATCGCGATCGAGCACCTTTGGCTGACGACAGTCGCTGCGAAAACGAATTGAATTCGCGAGTGATATGCCGGTTCGCTTTCATTCATGGCCCCAGACATTACGTTCCCAGGTAAGAGCCGGGGAGCGAGCGAAACAGATTGAAAGCCAACTGTTCAGCTTCGTATCGATTGATAGGGTTGATTCGATAAACGGATCACTGCTGAACCTTGCTTGGAGATCGGGTCGCTGCACCAAAGAAACGTGGTTCATCCGACGGAAGCGTGCGCAGAACCCAGGACCGAGGTTTTTCAAGGCATGTCTCCCGTGTCCAATGATTTGATGAAAAATCGTCCTCGGCGAACCGAAATCCGCTGAGGACCGTCGGCACCATGGGCGCACCGCTTTTGCAGGAAGACGCTGGCGACCGAGATCTCCCTTGTCGAGTGGCACCTCTGCAGAGCTCGTGCGTTTCTTCCGGCTTACATAGTCTACCAGCATCCATACTCCATGCACCAATCTCGTTGGACACGGGAGTCATGCCTTGAAAACCTCCAACGCACGCTGCCGCCGGATCAACCAGAAACGTGCGAGGTGAGTTGGGTCCTGTTCCAAGTGTTTTCGTTCGCTAAGCGAAGGGTGTTATTCACGACAGCCAGCGGCAATTCGCTTGGAGCACGGAAGGAACTCTCCCGGAATGACTTCCCGATGTGGGACAGCAAATTGGTCAAACCGCGTGGGTCTCGCCCCGCGTTGGTGAGAGGGAAACCCGCATCGATTTGCCGAACCGCACCCGACCACCGTTGTAACGAATCGCCACCCGGTGAGTGTTGCACCGACGCCACCACCCGCACCGTCGGGGTCATCGGGCACTTTCGGCGCCGGTGGTTTCCGCGACGGACGTTGGTAACGGGCCCGGCGAATGGCCCGAACCCAGCATTACTCCCGCGAGTTGCGAGCCGAGATGTTGATCCGTGACGGCGAATCGGGCGGGCACGTCGCCTTCGATCCTTTCGGGCAGTTTGAACATTGCTCCGGTCGCCCCGTCGACGATCGCGCCGGCACCGCCGCCGAGAACTAAATTGCCCGCGATCCAGGGGTCGAAACCGGCTTTGACCTCACGCCGCTGGGTCGTCGATTCGTGTCCGGCGTAAACAACGGTGTACTTGGCCGGCCAAAACGGCCGATACTTGGCATCGAGGGTCACCTGTTGCGGCGTCACGCCTTGATGGATGACCTTGTTTTTCCCGTCTTGGACGCTGAAAAACGTCGGCCCGTGCGTGTTGTCAATCGTGACGGGGTAGCGTTTTTCGCTGACCAGAGTCGCGCAGCCGATCTGACTGACCGAGAACAACACGGCCAAACAGGCGAAAAATGAGTTCCCACCGGTGGGCCTGTGGTGATCTGTCTCGAATTGCATCGTCTGAATTCCATCGAGGTCATTTCGAGCGGATGAGTCCCGCTCCCCCTGCTTAATCGGAAAAATCCGGCACACTTGAACAGATCAATTCGAAAAGACGGGTTTCACGCCAGCCCTGAGCAGGTTTCACGCCCTGATTTTGTTCACGGCAACGAGCGTTTTTGACAGCTCCGAACTTTTTTCAAACGCCCGCCTCTGAACAGAACCCGTCCGAGGCGTTAGGTTGAATCGTCCCCCACCCGTAGCACAGGATTCTCTGCGATGAGCAACATTATCCCCGCATCCGCCGGCGACCTCGCCGCCGATGGAACGTTGAAACCGAACAGCCGCCCGTTTGTTCACCTGCACTGTCATAGCCACTACAGCCTGCTCGACGGGGCCGGTGACATCGGCAAATTGGTCAACCGGGCCGTCGATCACGGCATGAACGCGCTCGCTCTAACCGATCACGGCAACCTGCACGGGGCACTCGAGTTCTATCGCAAAGCCAAAGACGCCGGCATCAACCCCGTCATCGGCTACGAAGCCTACATCGCACCAGGCAGCCGGTTCGACAAAGGCGGGGCGTCGAGCAGCCGAGCGGCCAGCTACCACCTGACCCTGCTCGCACAAAACCGCAAAGGTTTTAGCAACCTAATCAAACTCGCCTCCGCCGCCTCGCTCGAAGGGTTCTATTACAAACCGCGAATCGATAAAGAGATTCTCGAAAAGTACAGCGAAGGCCTCGTCTGTCTCTCCGGATGCGTCAGCAGCGAGTTCAGCCGCGCCGTGATCAAAGGCATCGCGACGGAAGAACACGAACGCGAAGCCAAGAAGATCGCCGGATGGTTCCACAACGTCTTCGGCGAACGTTACTTCATCGAGATCATGAACAATGATATCGAGATCCAACGGCAACAACTCGAAGGCGCCGTCACGATCGCTAACCAAATGGGCATCCCCCTGGTCGCGACGAGCGATTGCCACTACGTCGATCCGGAAGACGCCGAGGCACAAGACATCATGCTGTGCATCAACACCGGTCGATTTCGGACCGACCAAACGCGGATGAAGATGGAGAACGATCAGTTCTTCCTACGCAGTCCCGATCAGATGTACGAGAAGTTCCCCGGACTCGACGACGCCGTCGCGCGGAGTCAAGAGATCGCCGACACCGTTGACATCGAAATTGAGTTCAACAAGTACTTCTTCCCCAGTTTCGAATGCCCGGAACAAAAGACACCGCTGCAATATCTGCGTGAACTTTGCGAACAAGGTTTGATGGAACGCTACGAGGGCGATGACGAGCGGATCGTCGATGGGAAATTGTCCGACGAAGTCATGGCTCGGTTGGATCGCGAACTCGGCGTGATCGAGGTGCTCGGCTACCCGACGTACTTCCTCATCGTCTGGGATTTCGTCCTCCACGCCCGCAAAGTCGGCATCTCGACAACGGCCCGGGGCAGCGGCGTCGGCGCGATCGTGTGTTACGCGTTGTACATGTCCCACGTCTGCCCGCTGCGCTACGACCTGCTGTTCGAACGGTTCCTCGACGAGAGCCGCACCGAGCCGCCGGATATCGATATCGACTTCGAAAAAGAACGACGGATCGAAGTCATCGATTACGTGAAAGAACGATACGGTCACGAGATGGTGTGCCAGATCGGAACCTTCGGAACGCTCGCCGCCAAAGCGGCGATCAAGGACACCGGACGGGCCCTCGGCATTCCCTTGTCACGCGTCAACCAAATCACCGAGATGGTTCCCGATGAACTGAAGATCACGATCAAAAAAGCACTCGACAAGAGTGCCGATTTGAAGATGGCCTACGACGGCGATCCGGAAATCCGCGAACTGCTCAATCTCGCCATGAAGATCGAAGGACTCGCGCGGAACGTCGGCACGCACGCCGCCGCCGTCGTGATCGCCGACAAACCGCTCGCCGAATACGTGCCACTTGGACGCGTCCCGGGCAAACAAGACGTGATCACGCAGTGGGCGATGGTCGACGTCGAGGCGTCCGGGTTGCTCAAGATGGACTTCCTCGGGCTGCGCAACCTGACGATCCTCTCACGCACGGTGAAACTCGTTGAACAAACCACTGGCGAGACCATCGACCCGCTCAAATTCCCGCTCGACGACAAAGCGAGTTACGCGTTGTTGCAACGCGGTGAGACCAAGGGCGTTTTCCAACTCGAATCCGGCGGCATCCGTGACCTGTTGCAACGGATGAAACCCGACACGTTCAACGACATCATCGCGACCGCGGCGTTGTACCGTCCAGGTCCACTCGAAGGCGGAATGGTCGACGATTACGTCAATATCAAACACGGTCGACAACAACCCGAGTACAAACACCCGGTGCTCAAGGAGATTCTCGAAGAGACCAACTCGATCATGGTCTATCAAGAACAGGTGATGCGGATTCTGAATCGACTCGGTGACGTGCCGTTGGCCAAAGCGTACACGTGCATCAAGGCGATCAGTAAAAAGAAACAATCCCTGATCGATGCCAACCACGACATCTTCATCGTCGGTGCCGTGAAAAATGGCCTGGGAGAAAAAGACGCCGAAGACATTTGGAATCTGATCGTTAAATTTGCAGGCTACGGCTTCAATAAATGCGTCATCGGCAGCACCCAGGTGACTGACGCCGATACGGGCGAGATTCATACCGTCGAGGAACTATTTCAATCCCAACGATCGTTTCGTGTCCATGCGTTGGATGAACATCAACAACTCGTTCCCAGACAGGTCACGGATGTCGTTTGGAACGGTGTCCGTCAAACCTATCGAGTGCAAACGCGATCGGGTCGTGAAATCATCGCAACGGACAATCATCCGCTGAGAACCTTCGATGGCTGGACAAATATCGCCGATCTCCAAGTCGGTGACAAAATCGCGGCGGCACGAGAGATTTCGATTACAGAGTCGAAAGCACGCCGAAATGACGAGGGATCAATCATTGACGAACTTGATCGTAGCGGAAGTCGCCAAGACTTTCGTTTTGGGAACCAGTCGAAACTCTTGGCGAGTTCCGCTACGTCAGTTATTGATCCCGTGTTACGAACCAACGGCAATCGTGATATTTATTGGGATGATGTTGTTTCGATCGAGCCAGCGGCAGTCGAAGATGTGTATGACCTGACTGTCGAAGAGCATCACAATTTCGTTGCCAACGGATTGGTTGTCCATAATTCCCACTCGACTGCTTATGCCCTCATTGCCTTTCAGACCGCATACCTGAAAGCTCACTATCCGGTGGAGTTCATGGCGGCGCTTTTGTCGAGTGATATTTCCGGGCGCAACTTCAAACGCAAGGACGCGCTCGTCGAGCACATGGAGGATTGTGACCGGATGCAGATCGAGGTCACGCCGCCGGACGTGAACACCTCTGCAGCCGATTTCTCCGTGGCCGACGGCAAGGTGCCGTTTGCTCTTTCGGCGATCAAAGCCTGCGGCGGATCAACGTCGATTGCGATCGAGAACGAACGAGCTAAGAACGGTCCCTTCAAAGACATCTTTGATTTTTGTGAACGGGTCGATCCTCATGATTGCAACCGCAGCGCGATCGAGACGCTCGTCAAAGCCGGCGCGATGGATTGCTTCGGCGCCAAACGCAGCCAACTCGTTATGATAATCGAGCGGGCGATGCAGTCGGGTGCGAAAGTCCAGGCGGACAAGAAACACGGCCAGACGAGTTTGTTCGGTGCGTTCGACGACGAGGAAACCGAGGAGGGCGCCGCCGCAGGAGTGCCGTTACCGGACATCGAAGAATGGCCGGACCGACAAAAACTACTGGCCGAAAAAGAGGTGCTTGGGTTCTACCTCGACAGCCACCCGCTCGCCGAATTCGAGCCGAAACTCGCCACCTTCCGCACCCACCAAACCGATTCGTTGACCGAATGCGGCGACCGGGAAGAGGTTATCCTCGGTGGGATGCTCAGTTCGATCAAACTCGCTCACACGAAGAACCCGAAACCGGGACAACCGAGCAAGTACGCGAACTTTGACCTCGAAGACATGCAGGGCAGCGTCCGCTGTATCTGTTGGCCGCGTGGGTTCGCCATCTGCGGTGAACGGATCCTACCCGATGCCGTCGTGTTGCTCAAAGGCAAAGTCGACCGCCGCGGCGGTGGCGACGAAGTCAACTTGATCGTCGACGAGATCACACCGCTCGACGAACTCGACAACAAGTTCACCCACGGGATGCGAATCCGGCTCGACGAAGCCGAGCATGACGAAACGACGGTGTCGAAGGTACGTGAGATCGTTCGCGGTTATCCGGGGTCGAAAGAACTGCACCTTTCGATGGCCCTGCAAGAAGGCGAAACAGTTCATTTCAAAGCCGATAAATTCAAAGTCGAAATCTCACCTCAACTACGAGAACGACTCGATGATCTTCTGGGCCAAGGTCACTATAAATTATTGATGAGTAAACCGAATCGTTAAGCACCCGTTTAGTCGAAACAGCTAATTTCAATCGCAGCTTTTGTTCTGGATAAAGCGAAGGGTCGCTTTTCGGTTTGGTTTTCATCCGTGTCCATCTGTGGTTGAATAAAACTATCCCTGTTCGATCGACAGGATCCGCTCCCGTATCAGTCGAGCGTTCTCATGTTGCTTTTCCGCGTCCAGGATCGCGGCTTCGTTTTCGAGTGACTGACACAGCGATTGCCAGCGTCCGGCGATCATCATTTCGTTTTGAACCGAGTGCAGCGCCGGCAGCGCGTCATCGAGTTTGCCAACGATCAATCGCACGTTGGCCAAATCCGCTTTCGCTGCGATCTGCCCCGGCCAGTTGTTCGCTTCGGACATGTTGAGCGCTCCGATCAAAAATCCGCTGCCCTGTTCAAAGGCCCCGGTTTGAATCTTGATCGAACCCAACGCCGCCAACGATGCCGCTCGCACGGTCGGTCGCTCGTGGTTGATCAGACCGGTCAGAATCGTCGTTGCCAGCGAGCTTTGTTTCTGGGCCGCCAACGACCTCGCCGATGCGATTTGCAGCCACGGTTTCATCGACTCGTCCGCGTCGACTTCCGCCCGCTTGACCGACAACGTCGCCAAATGAGGCTGGCCGGTGACCAATTGGAACTCAGCGATCGAAGACCACAACGCCACCCGCGGCTGGATCGTCCCGGCAACCGATGTCGCGCCATCGCTTCCAATTCCCATTCGCGAGTACCATGCCGAGAACGCCAAGCTGATTTCGACCGGGAATGAATCCTCGGGATGAATCAACCGGTCGGCTTGCTCCCAGAACACCGTGTCGATCGGCGGCAATGATTGATCGTTGGGCCGCATCCGGATCGACGCCAATTGATTCGCCACGCCCGCTTTCCAACAACTCCGTGCCTGATCGACCTGCTCGATTTGCAACGACGCCTCGCAAGCCATCATCCACAAGTCCGACGACATTTGCGGTAACCCCGATTGCGTCGCCGATTCAGCCGCACCGACGAGGATCGTGATCGCTTCGTCGGTCCGTTTGCGGGCCACCAGACTCATCGCTGTCAATCGACGCGCCTCGATCGAGAGCGGGACGCTCGCCAGTTTCGCAGCGGCGTCCGACAATCTCGCTTGCGATGGTTCGATCGGTTCGTCGGAATTCGTGTCGACGACCAGTTGCTGACTGTCGGCTTGAAAACGCTCCGCTGCACCGGAGCTGCTCTTGCAAGCGGTACGGTGATCGGTCCACGTCGATCCCTCCCGTCCACGGTCGAGCGTCGCGGCGACAAAGTCCAAACCTGACAAGTCAACGCGAAGGTCTTGCACCATCAATTGCTGAGCCGATCGTGGATGCAATCTGACCAAAGCCGTCGCCGAACGAAGCTTCTTATCCGCGAGCAAGTCAGCAACCTGCTGCCGCAATTGGTCGGCCGGAATGCACTGGCAATTCGCCCCGCCGAGCAGGTGCTCTTGCCCATCAAACCGAATCTCCGTGGCCCGCGGATTCGAGACGTTCAACGTCTCACTCGCCGAGGCAGCCCGATCACTGACCGAAGCCACCTTGTCCTTCGACGCTGTCAAACCACCGATCCCAGGAAGGCTACCGGTCAGCGAAGTGCATCCGATCGCCGTGCAAGCCACACTCACCGATAAGAGTGCGATGCGAAGTCGATTTCGTCGAAGGTTCATGGTTGAAGTTCTCATGCTCGTGATTCTTGTTGATTGGATTAACCAGAGATTTGTCTTAACCACAGATGAACGCAGATGGACACAGATAAAGAAGCGAAACTAATTGAATAAAGGTCCTGGACCCTCTCCATACTCTTCGTTGACTTGAGCAGCAGTAATCTTTCGCCACCCACTTTTAACCCGCTTCATTCTTATCTGTGTTCATCTGCGTCCATCCGTGGTTCAATCCTCTTCTCAAAAAAACGCAGACGCCCACCCCTCGCCCGCTTCATTCTTATCTGTGTCCATCCGCGTCCATCCGCGTCCATCCGCGTCCATCCGTGGTTCAACCTTCTTCTCAATAAACCGCAGACGCCCACCCCTCGCCGTTTCATTCTTATCTGTGTTCATCCGCGTCCATCCGTGGTTCAATCCTCTTCTCAAAAAACCGCAGACGCCCACCCCTCACCGCCTCATTCTTATCTGTGTCCATCCGCGTCCATCCGTGGTTCAATCCTCTTCTCAAACAACCGCAGACGCCCACCCCTCGCCCGCTTCATTCTTATCTGTGTCCATCCGCGTCCATCCGTGGTTCAACCTTCTTATCAATAAACCGCAGACGCCCACCCCTCGCCCGCTTCATTCTTATCTGTGTCCATCCGCGTCCATCCGTGGTTCAACCTTCTTCTCAATAAACCGCAGACGCCCACCCCTCGCCCGCTTCATTCTTATCTGTGTCCATCCGCGTCCATCCGTGGTTCAACCTTCTTCTCAATAAACCGCAGACGCCCACCCCTCGCCGTTTCATTCTTATCTGTGTCCATCCGCGTCCATCCGTGGTTCAACCTTCTTCTCAATAAACCGCAGACGCCCACCCCTCGCCCGCTTCATTCTTATTTGTGTCCATCCGCGTCCATCCGTGGTTCAACCTTCTTCTCAATAAACCGCAGGCACCACGTTGTGCATCCGCAACAAACATCGGCGGTCGGTACATTCCGGGTCGGGGCGGATGACTTCACAGGGCAAGTACGTGCCCAGCGATCCGTAAGGATTCGGAGCCATCGGATGGAGGGAGTTCTGGCCGATCACGCACTGGCTACGCTGTGCCGCTTCGGCTGGCGTGTTGAACACGTACGGACGGATCATCACGACCAACTCGCTGCGTTGACGTCCTGTGCTTTGACGACGAAATAGAAACCCTATCTTGGGAATGTCACCTAAAATCGGAATCTGATCTCGCGTGTCGACCACCTGCTCTTCGATCAACCCGCCTAACGCCACCGCCATCCCATCGGCTGCCACGACCGTGCCACTGACACTCCGGCGACGCACCGTATCGACCGAAACCGCTTGCACCGGACCGCCATCGGACGGTGATACCGGAATCGTCGCTCCGTTGATAATCCGTTCGCTGTTCTCTTCCAAAATACGCAGAGTCACTGTTCGATCCGAATTGATATTAGCGGTGATCAGCAAGGATTGGCCGATGTCAACGATTTCCGTTTCGGCGACAGGAGGAACCAACACATTGTTGATCGCCGAACTGGCAACCGCCCCCGCCGTGAAGCCAGTAGTGATAGGAACACTATCACCAACAAAAATCCGGCTGACTTCATTATTGGCCGTCAGAATCAGCGGAGTCGCCAGCGCCGTGATCCGGTTCTTACTCTGCAACATCTGCATCCGAAAGCGAAAGTTCTCATCGATCACTTGGAACGACAGCGCGCCGGGAACGCCACTGGGTAAGCCCAATCCGTCCGCCAACTGACGCGTGGTCCCGAGTGCGCCGGGGAACCCGTTCAACGGCGGAACGCTCAATTGGTTGCCATCGGAAAACGCGCCTGCGGCGCTGCGATCGCCGGCAAAGTACTCGAACGCACTATTGAAACCGTCCGCCAACTCGACACGCAGAACCTTGACTTCCAATAGCACCGTCGGCGTTGGCACGTCGAGCTGGGAGATCAGTTCCGCGATCTGTTGCATCGTTTGCGGGTCACCCGTTCGCACAACGACTTGGTTGTTCCGCCGAATCGTTGAAATGAAGATGGTCGCTTGGCTGCGCCGATTGACTTCGGCGAGCTGCGCGGCATTCAAGCCGCCGGATTGGTTCCGTTCGTTCTCGATCTCCTGAATCATGTCCTCGACAAGCTCGCGTTCTTGGAGACGGTTTTCGAGGGCCTGCGTGGCTAAGTCCAAGCCGCCGTTGCGTCGACCTCCGAAGCCACCCATTCCACCACCAAGGCCACCACCCATGCCACCACCCATGCCACCGCCGAGCCCGCCGCCCATACCGCCCATCATGCCTCCCATCATGCCACCGCCCATGCCGCCACCCATGCCGCCGCCACCACCGAGGCCACCGCCGAACGATCCGAGTCCGAGAGACCGGTTATCAATCAAGTCAAACCGCGTGAAACGCTGTGTCAACTCCATCAAATCACCAAAACCGTTGTCCGCCGGCGCGTACTGCACTCGCGGACCATACACTTGGCTGATCGCCTGCGCGATCGCTTCCGGGTTCGGGTACATTAACGTGAAAACGCGGCTCTCCTCTTCGCGAAAGCTTGACAAATCGCTGACGTATTCCTCTTTGGTCGCGATCCGCACGATCCCCGAGACGTCGTCGACCCGGTAGAACAATCCGTTGGCCTTGACGATCGCTTCAATCGCCTCGATCGCCACCACGTTCTCCAAGTACACCGTGATCGGTTGCTCACCTGCAGCGGCACTGGTGACAATGTTCAGCCCGACTTCCTTGGACAACGTCTGCATCGCTTCGGCCAGCGGCACACTGTCGAACTGAATCTTCGAGACCAGTTTGCTGGCCGATTCCGGCATCGAGCCACGAACGATCCGTTCGTTCGGCCCAAGCTGGAACGATTGAGCGGGCATCGGCTGTGCCTGAAGGGTCTGAACCGGCAAGCCGGATGCCCCACTGCCAGACCACGGCAGCGATTCACGCATCATTTCGCCTAATTCCTGAGCGTTAACACTTGGGACATGGCTGCCCAGTCCGCAGGCGAGTGAGAACAGGACGGCGGCGCAGACGGATCGCCTTCGATAGAGTGACTGCATTGACACGAGCGTATTTTCTTTAGCGTTTTGGACACCTCAAAGGGCCCGACCTACCTTCCGTATCGACCAGGCAAGCTGTAGCGATTAATCCGATTCTCCGGAAATCGCCGATTTTGCAGCTTTGAATACCACGGAGGGAATCAACCACCGATGCACGCAGACTGAACACAAATCTTGGGACATCGTTCTAAAAAAAGTTCACTCGCCGAAGTTCACTTCTTATCTGCGTTCATCTGCGTCAATCGGTGGTTCCTTTCCACGCGAATCGATGACCACGGAGGGAAACAACCACCGATGCACGCAGACTGAACACAAATCCTGGGACATCGTTCTAAAAAAAGTTCACTCGCCGAAGTTCACTTCTTATCTGTGTTCACCTGCGTCTATCGGTGGTTCCTTTCCACGCGAATCGATGACCACGGAGGGAATCAACCACCGATGCACGCAGACTGAACACAAATCTTGGGACATCGTTCTAAAAAAAGTTCACTCGCCGAAGTTCACTTCTTATCTGTGTTCATCTGCGTCCATCGGTGGTTACTTTCCACGCGAATCGATGACCACGGAGAGAATCAACCACCGATAGACGCAGATGAACACAGATCTTAGGACACCGTTCTAAAAAAAGTTCACTCGCCGAAGTTCACTTCTTATCTGTGTTCATCTGCGTCCATCGGTGGTTCCTTTCCACGCGAATCGATGACCACGGACAGAATCAACCACCGATAGACGCTGATGAACACAGATCTTAGGACACCGTTCTAAAAAAAGTTCACTCGCCGAAGTCCACTTCTTATCTGTGTTCATCTGCGTCCATCGGTGGTTCCTTTCCAAGCGAATCGATGACCACGGAGAGAATCAACCACCGATAGACGCAAATGAACACAGATCTTGGGACATCGTTCTTGAGAAAGTTCACTCGCCGAAGTTCACTTCTTATCTGTGTTCATCTGCGTCCATCCGTGGTTCCTTTCCACGCGAATCGATGACCACGGAGGGAATCAACCACCGATGCACGCAGACTGAACACAAATCCTGGGACATCGTTCTAAAAAAAGTTCACTCGCCGAAGTCCACTTCTTATCTGTGTTCATCTGCGTCCATCGGTGGTTCCTTTCCAAGCGAATCGATGACCACGGAGAGAATCAACCACCGATAGACGCAAATGAACACAGATCTTGGGACATCGTTCTTGAGAAAGTTCACTCGCCGAAGTTCACTTCTTATCTGTGTTCATCTGCGTCCATCGGTGGTTCCTTTCCACGCGAATCGATGACCACGGAGGGAATCAACCACCGATGCACGCAGACTGAACACAAATCCTGGGACATCGTTCTAAAAAAAGTTCACTCGCCGAAGTTTACTTCTTATCTGTGTTCATCTGCGTCCATCGGTGGTTCCTTTCCACGCGAATCGATGACCACGGAGGGAATCAACCACCGATAGACGCTGATGAACACAGATCTTAGGACACCGTTCTTGAGAAAGTTCACTCGCCGAAGTTCACTTCTTATCTGTGTTCATCTGCGTCCATCGGTGGTTCCTTTCCAAGCGAATCGATGACCACGGAGGGAATCAACCACCGATGCACGCAGCCTGAACACAAATCTTGGGACATCGTTCTAAAAAAAGTTCACTCGCCGAAGTTCACTTCTTATCTGCGTTCATCTGCGTCCATCGGTGGTTCCTTTCCAAGCGAATCGATGACCACGGAGGGAATCAATCACCGATGCACGCTGATGAACACAGATTTTCAGAATTCAGTTTCAACAATTATTCTCCCCAGACCGTTCGTTCTCTCCGTGTTTACTTACGTCCATCGGTGGCCCGAAAGCCCCGCCAACCCGCCGAAAGGGTTGGCATTCTCACCTAGTGGTTTTGTCCCGCCAACCCCTTGCACACTCCGTAGCGAACGCTACAATTCTGCGGGTGTAGCATACGCTACACTTCGAGCAACCAAGTGCCATTGGTCGCAGGCGAAACCCACGGGGTCGGTCGTGGGGGTCTGGGCGAGCGGTTGTTCGGAATTTACCGAACCGGAGGCGGTGTCCGCCTCCTGACACCTCTATTTCGAGACAGGAAACACAGATGAAGTATTTTCAACAGCCAAATCGCGTCGACTCGCGGAAGACCAGCACTCGCCGTGCCGGTTTGACGTTGATCGAATTGGTCGTCGTGCTGACGATCCTAGTGGCCCTCGGCGGACTGATCGTCCCTATGCTGCCAAACTTTTTAGCCAAGACTCACAACGCCAAGTGCTCGACCACGATTCCGGAATTGAATAAGCTGTGGATCACGAAGTACACGGGCGATGTGCGTTATCCAGACAGCTATGATTCCCTGATCGAAGGTGCCACTTTGGCGACCGAATTACCTGGTGGTGGAACTGCGAATGGGGAAGCAGTCCTGAGTACCTTAGTTGCCGCAGAAGTGGATGCCTTGGCCGCAATCGGAATTACGCGGGTTTATGATCACGCCGCGTCTGACAATGCGACGCTCGACTCCGTGCCAAACGACCCGCTCGGGACCGCCGGTCGTGTGCTCATTGACGGCGGTAGCGTTGCGACCTTGGATGCCGCAGGCGCCTCGTTGGTGAGTCTGGGGATCGACCCCGTCAAGTATCCAGGCGACGTGAAATTCGTTGTGTTTGGTATCGGCAACAATTGCACCGCCGTTGGTCCGAAGGGTTTAATGGTCGACGCCCCGACCCACTTCGGTGGAGAGCAAGTGATGAACCCAGTTGATTTCTATCAGCGTTATTGTGTGGTCTTCGCGGTCAGCGGAGCAGACGGGACCGCAGAGTTTTGTTGTGCGTGCTCGGTTCACCCTGATGGATTCGATGGTGCGGAAGCTCACATCCGAAATTACTACGAAGCCCAGCAAACTTAGGAGTTGATTGAATCGCCCATGGATGGGGAGAGATCGTGGTGATGCGTCGAGGGGCAGGACGCCCGCTCGTCGCTTCGCCTGAGACAACACGATCCCGATGCGTCGGCGAGGCATTTCGATGACCTCGCCGACGTTTTCGGGATGAATCCGCTGGGCCCGATCGTTCCAAGACGCCGTCTGTGGTGGGCGTGTGGCCAAGGTGGCAAAGGCCCGACCTGTCGTTACCACCCCCAACCCATGCCCGCCCAGGCGACCTCGGACGTCCAGTCATGAAACTAAGAAAGAAGGTGAACCACCGATGAACGCTGATGAACACGGATCGAAAACGAAAACAAAGAAATTGATCTGTGTGTCTCTGCGTCCGTCTGTGGTTCAACATCCACGCTCCGCTCTAACATTGGTTGAGCTGGTTGTCGTGATGACGATCGTGGTGGCACTGGCAGGGATGGTGGTACCGAATCTTTTAAAGCAAGCGGAGCAAGCTCGCGGGGTCGCGTCGGACAGTTCGCTGGTCACCATTCGTGATGCCGTCACCCAGTTCTGGAGCGACTGCAAATACGATGCGGACAAGCTGTTGCTTGCTCAGCGGCGTTTACAGATGACCGATCTGTTTTTGCCACGAGTTGGATTTCGTGTTTTTGATCCTACCATCCCCGACGCGAAAGTGGGCTGGAACGGCGGTTACCTGCAACCCAGCGGCGTGTACGCGGAAACCGGAACAACGGCTCAAGATTACACCGCCGCCTACGGAACCGACGGCGATCCGGCAGTGCTCGATTCGTGGCAGCGTCCGTTGGTGATCCAAGATGTCGACCCTTCGGTGGCGGTCGGGTTACCGAGGGACATTCGAGTGGTTTCGGCGGGACCGGATGGCGTGTTCCAAATCCTTGAAGTGACGCCAACGCTCGCCTTGATAACCGGTGTTGCCGACCCAGGAGATGACTTGTATGTCGCAATCACGCTGCGTTAGTCAGATGCGTCTGGGGCTGACATTGATCGAACTGGTCGTCGTGCTCGCAATTTTAGCGGCGTTGACCGGGGTCGCGGTTCGCTCGCTCGAACCGATCGCGGATCAAACACGCTACGAAGCGACTCAAAGACAGCTCACCGAAGTCGATCACGCTTTCCTGCATCGCCAAGTATCTTCGGAATCGGTTGCCTACACGGGTTTCGTCACCGACATGGGACGTTTGCCGATTGCTCGCGTGATCGCAGGCGAAACCCAAGCCAGCGAGTTATACATTTCCAACCCCGCAATGAATCCATTTTCTATCGAAGCGGTGGACGATCCAGAAACAGACGAAGACGAATCATTGCGAACCAACAACGTGATTTTGGTCGCCGCAGGGTGGCGTGGGCCTTATCTTCCATTGGCACCGGGCAGCGATGTGATTCGCGATGGATATTCGCAATCGCTCAGTCTATTCAACCTCGCGGGAAATTTAGTTTCCGATGGGGAGGCGATCGTCGATATTTCGTCGCGTGGTTCCAATGATCTGATCAACCTTTCCGACGTCGGCTACCAGCGGGATTTGCGTCTGCCGGGCGGCCCGTTTCTCGCCGCGCGTTTCCAAGGGGACGTGCCTGTGCGGGTGACCGATTCCGACGGCATGACGATACCGACGTTGAACCCCGACGAGCGCTTGTTGGTTCGTGTCTACGGTCCCGGCCCCGATTCGTCCGGCATCAACGGCGAGGGAGTTTTGCTAGACAACGTCGAATGGTCGGTGACTTCTCCGGCAGGATATGCTGGCGTGCTGAGCAATTTGGTCTGTGGTCCCAAGGCGCTCCGAGCGCTCATTGTGACTGGATCAAGTCCGAGTGAAGTGGTCGCCCGAAACAAAGACTCGTTGGTTCGTCAGATCCAAGTCCAGCCGGGAATGAACGGAGAGGTCGTGCTACGACTTCCTTAAACAAGGATACCAATCTAACCATGTCAAAAAACTTAACTCTCATCCTGATCGCTCCTTCGCACCTCGCTCGTGTTGACGTTTCTGTCGGTCGCAAAGCGAAGGTAAGGAATACGTGGACGCGTGAGCGGGTTCCGTCGGAGCCGTTGGCGGGGCAGGTCGACGTGGCGCTGCGGTTAGGGCCGAAGAAGGCGGGCGATGTCTGGGTGCTGCCGTGTGAGGCGTGGACCGGGGTGGTTTCGCTGGAGAGGGAACTGGCGGGGATGCTCGAAGGCGACGAGCTGCAACAATCCATTGCACTGGAGACGGAAGCGTTCTCGGGTATCTCGGCGTTCGATTCGCGATTGGGAGCGACCAAGCTGCCGCCCGATGTCTCCGGTGATCCGCGTTGGTGGGTGACCCAAATCACGCACTCGGATTGGCAAGAAACTCACCGCTGCGTCAACCAGTTCGGTGCCAAGTGGGGCGGCATGGCGCACCCGGCCGCCGCGTTCCCGGTCGATACCGATACTGCTTCGACGGATGACTCAAGCTGGAAAATGATCCAGGCGTTCGGCGAGACGACCGTGGCGATGGCCGGTGCCGGACAGCGGATCGTCGATGTGATGGTCGCAGGCAACTTGGCGACCCAGCGAACGACCGGGCAACTCGAACAATGGCGATCCATTCACGCGGCAACTGGTAACTCGCCGACCACAGATTCGGTGGTTTGGGTCAGTGACGCCAGCGTGCCTCCGCGATTGGTCGACGAAGCGGACACGGTCAAGCCGTGGTTCGCGGGTGCGGCTGACGAGCAAGTTGTGCTGGCGGCTTGGGGTAAAGCGTTCGCGGAAGGATTGACACCGGCCAAGGGCGACGAGGCTCACGTGCCCGCGATGGCAGCGGACAAGCCACCGATGTCGAACCGATCGGCGACATTGACGTCCTGCGTGATGGCCGTCGCCTCAGTACTGGCCTGCTTCGGACTGCACACGCTCACGACCCGCAACATCGACGTGGCGGTCGAAGAGGCCGGCAAGCTGGACCAACAACGCCAGAAGCTAGGCGAGGACAAGAAATCGCTGGCGGAATTGCAAAAGAAGGTCACTGCGCTGCGGACTCAAGTCGATGGGCTGCGGACACGCAACCGCTCGCTGGATCGTGACCTGGCATCGGCGACCCAGATGCGGCGGTTCCAACAAACGCGTTGGGTGCAGATGGTGTCGTCGTTGGCCCAGTGTACCAGCGGCGATTGCTGGGTGCGTGCGATCCGCAGTGACAACGGATCGGTGCATGTGGAAGGGGTTGCAGTCGAAAACCAAGACGTCGCCGCGTTCGCGTCACAACTCGAATCGGCAGCCGCCGCCCACGGGTGGCGCGCCCATCCGGCCCAAACCGAACACAACGAATTGGGGCTGATCCAGTTCGAGATCACGATGGATATGACAGACGAAACGACGGCGGATTCCAGCTCGTCGAGTGAACTCGTTAGCCTACAAACCGAGATTTAAACACATGACCACATCCAAGAAAACCCAGGCCCCCAGCAAGATCAACATGATCGCTCCGGTGGCACTCGTCTTGATCGGTTACACGTACATGCTCCACTCGCCTCAGCAAGCGAAACTGCGCAAGGAAAGCTCGCGACTGGAGAACCTCGTCAAGTCGCAGCAAGACACCGAGGACGGTTTGATGGATACGCTGCAAGCCCAAGCGAAGCTGAAGACGGAGATGCGAGAGTTGGAGAAAACGCTCGCATCGGAGGAGACGTCGCTCACCAATTTACTGGCCCACCGATCCGCGATGCGACAAGTGTTGCTGCGCCCGTCCCGGCCTGCCGCAACGATGCAGGAAGTCACCCGCCTGTTCGGTCAACATCGGTTACGGGTGATCGAGAGCACCCCGGAAAAGGGATCGCAGAGGCAAGCCGAAGCGGCCTTGGAACCACTGTTGAAATTGTTGGCGGACAAAAACGCATCGAACCCCAATCAAAGACTCGCCGACTCGGTATCGCGAGAGGTCTACCGCATGAAGCTACGCGGTCGGTTTGAAGACTTACGGTTGGCCCTTGAAAAGCTCGGCCTGGAACAAGACCAAGTCATCCCCCTTTCCGTCGAAATGGAACCGCTCGAATTGGAAGCCGCCGCCGTCAAGTCTTCCTTGAGAACCTGGATCTTGCAGATCATGGTGTAGGGGGCGTTAAACCACAGATAGACACAAATGAACACAGATAAGAAATTTGGGAGTGAGGGGCTGAATTGTTTTGGAATCCATTGAGAGCGGGGGAATGGTGGATTCCTCAAGACTGCGGCGGGAAAAAGTAGAGAATCAGAACATACCCTCACTCAATTCCCTAAATCTGTGTTCATCTGTGGTTAAAGAAAACAAATCAACACAGCCTGTTGCTCGACCCCTGAAATCTGTGTTCATCTGCGTCCATCTGTGGTTCAGCAAAAACAACTGAAACAACACACACCGTCATTTGTCCCTTACAATCGGAGTTCATCGACGCCCTTCTGTGGTTCCAATAAGGCGATTTCATGAACGATACCGGCTTCCTTTTGAAAGAAGAAACGCACCGCATCATCGGCTGTTCGATGGAAGTGCTCAACGAACTCGGACACGGTTTCCATGAGAAGATCTATGAGAACGCATTAGCCGTCGAGTTCCGCATCCAGAACATCCCGTTCACCCAGCAACCTGATTTCCCCGTCATTTACAAAGCGACCAACGTCGGCGCGTACGTCCCCGACCTCATCTGTTTCGGCACCGTCGTTGTCGACACCAAAACGATCGAGCAAATCACTGACCACGAGATCGGCAAAATGCTCAACTACCTCAAAATCACAGGCCTGCGAGTCGGGCTCATCATCAACTTCAAACACGCCAAACTCGAATGGAAACGCGTCGTGCGATAACCACGGATGAAGATGTGGGGAGGGAGTTAACCACAGACGGACGCAGATGAACACAGATTAAGAAAAAAGAGTTTGGGCGGATGTGGAAAGGGGATTAACCACAGATGGACGCGGATGAACACAGATCAAGAAAAAAGAGGTTGGACGGATGTGGGGAGGGAGTTAACCACAGACGGACGCAGATGAACACAGATTAAGAAAAAAGAGTTTGGGCGGATGTGGGGAGGGGATTAACCACAGATGGACGCGGATGAACACAGATCAAGAAAAAAGAGGTTGGGCGGATGTGGGGAGGGAGTTAACCACAGATGGACGCGGATGAACACAGATTAAGAGGAAAGAGGTTGGGCGGATGTGGGGAGGGAGTTAACCACAGACGGACGCAGATGAACACAGATTAAGAAAAAAGAGTTTGGGCGGATGTGGGGAGGGGATTAACCACAGATGGACGCGGATGAACACAGATTAAGAGGAAAGAGGTTGGGCGGATGTGGGGAGGGAGTTAACCACAGATAAACGCGGATGAACACAGATTAAGAAGAAAGAGGTTGGGCGGATGTGGGGAGGGAGTTAACCACAGATAAACGCGGATGAACACAGATTAAGAAGAAAGAGGTTGGGCGGATGTGGGGAGGGAGTTAACCACAGACGGACGCAGATGAACACAGATTAAGAAAAAAGAGTTTGGGCGGATATGGGGAGGGGATTAACCACAGATGGACGCGGATGAACACAGATTAAGAAAAAAGAGTTTGGGCGGATGTGGGGAGGGAGTTAACCACAGACGGACGCAGATGAACACCGATAAAGAAGAAAGCTGGGTGGCGGGGATCAGCAAATCTTGAAAGTAGTTTTGAATCGAAAAGTGCTTGTCAACAACTATTTTAAAAATCTACACCAAGTGATCTGTTCCTGCTTTAATCTGTGTCTATCTGTGTCTATCTGTGTCTATCTGTGGTTCATGACTTCCATTCCCAAGCCTAATATTTCCCTAATCCCCCTCGTCTTATCTGTGTTCATCTGCGTCTATCTGTGGTTTAGAACTTCCGCTCTTATACCCAACACTTCCCTACGTTGCCTCGTTTCATCCTTGTTCACCTCCGTCCATCCGTGGTTCCCCTTCTTCTATGACTGATCCGAAATCTCTATTGAAAGACCTGCTCACACGGTGCGTCCGTGGCGGGGCGAGTGATTTGCATTTGAGTACAGGGCAGCCGCCGTTTTTTCGGATCGATGGCGTGCTCAAGCGTGATGAATCGTTCCCGGTGCTCGAAGCCGAGGCAATGGATCAGATGGCCAGGGTGATCGCGCCGGAGCGGGATTTTGCGAATTGGAAAAGTGGCGCGATCGATGGGGCGACGACCGAAGCGGGTGGACGGTTTCGGTATAACGTGTTTCGCAAACAGAACTCCACCGCCATCGCGATCCGCCGACTCGAAGAAAAGATCCGCACTCTCGAACAACTCGGTTTGCCCGATTCGCTCTACGAACTCGCCGACCTCAAAGACGGGCTCGTCATCGTCGCCGGGCCGACCGGTTCGGGGAAAAGCACGACTTTGGCAACGTTGATCGATCGCATCAACCAGCACCAGCAAGCCCACATCATCACGATCGAAGACCCGATCGAGTACGTCCATCCGCCCAAACAATCGCTCGTCAATCAACGGCAAATCGGCATCGACAGCGATTCGTTCCAAGACGCACTCGTCGCCTCGCTGCGGCAAGACCCCGACGTGATCCTGGTCGGCGAAATTCGCGAACTCAACACCATCCGCACCGCCATCACAGCAGCGGAAACCGGTCACCTCGTCTTCGCCACCGTCCACGCACCGGACTGCGTCGGCGTGATCGAACGCATCACCAGCGTGTTCCCGTCCGAAGAACAATCCGGCGTGCGCCGGCAACTCGCGTTGGTCTTGAAAGCGGTTCTGGCCCAGCACTTGATGGTCGCCGACGGGACGGCGGTCGAAGCGGACCAGAAAGCGGGCACGCGGAAGATCGCACGTCGGGTGTTGGGCAGCGAAATCATGCGAGTCAACTCGGCGATCGGCAACCTGATCGCGTCGGGCAAGAGTGCTCAGATTCTATCCTCAATCGAATCCGGTTCGGCATCCGGAATGAGGACGCTCGACCAAGATCTTGCACGATTGATCCACGACGGCATGATCAGCGAACAGACCGCCAACGCGTACGCACAGAACCCGTCCATCGTGCAAGATCGATTGCTGCGTTTACGCCGCGCCGGTCCTGGCGGAACGAACGCCGCGAGCGGACGCCGACCCATGGCCCGACCGGGAAATGAGCGATGAACGAACTCGAAAACGAATCGCTGCTCGACGCGATGCCCCCAGACGAAACGCGGCGGATCCGGTACGAGGTTCTCGACATGGACCAAGTCCGAGTCGATCCTGGATTGACGTTGAAAGTCCCAGCAGCGTTGGCGCTTCGCAAACAAGTGCTGCCGCTATGCAAGATCAACGACGAGATTCTGGTCGCGTGCAGTGATATTGAAGACGTCACGACTCAGCGACAACTCGAAAAACTGTTCGATCAGGAGCTCAGGCTGCTCTCGGCGGAACCGGACAGTTTGCGACGGGCGCTCAAGCGTGTCTATGGTTCTTCGACTGCCGGAGCCAAGCCGATGAGGTCGCGCAGCGGCGATGCGTCCGTGATCGATTTGGACGACGCGGTCACGATCTGTGACGACCTGATGCAAGCGGCGGCCTTGCGCGGTGCGTCGGACATTCACTTGATCCCGAACGAAAAATCACTGGTCGTCAAACTGCGTGTCGACGGGAAACTCGAACCGCTGTCGACGATCCCGACCGACATGCAAGGCGCCGTGATCAGTCGCATCAAAGTCCAATCGGGTTTAGACATCGCCGAAAAACGATCGCCGCAAGACGGGCGTTTCACCGCGCGTATTGGTGCGGAGCAGAAGAAGGTCGACATCCGCGTGGCCACACTGCCGACCCGGTTCGGCGAACGAGTCACGATGCGGTTGCTGGGCGGCCAAGCCGGTGCGATCAGTCTGACCAATTTGGGCATGAACGACGTCAACCTCACCGCATTCCGGCGTGCGATCGCGCGGCCTCATGGATTGGTTTTGCTGACCGGACCGACCGGCAGCGGCAAGAGCACGACGCTGTACGCGGCGATCGAAGAGGTGCTGCGTTCACGCGGCGGGAACGTGATCACGGTGGAGGATCCGATCGAGTATGAAATGGAAGACGTGTCGCAAGTCGAAATCGATTCGGCCGACAAAGTCAGCTTTGACATGGCGCTGCGCAGCATCTTGCGTCACGACCCCGACGTGGTCATGATCGGTGAAATTCGCGATTTGGAAACGGCCGAGATTGCGGTCAAGGCATCGCTGACGGGGCACTTGGTCTTCAGCACGCTGCACACCAACTCGGCCATCGGCGTGGTGACGCGTCTGGCCGACATGGGACTGCAACGGTTCTTGATCGCGGCGACCTTGCGATTGGCGATTGCCCAGCGATTGGTACGGCGACTGTGCGTGAAATGTCGTGAGGCTCGCGAGTTGACCCAGCGGGAAGCTGACCTATTGGGCCGGCCCGAGATCGCCGGGCAGACGGTCTACGATCCGGGCCAATGCGTGTACTGCGCCGGACGCGGATTCACGGGTCGTGTCGCGCTGATCGAACTGTTCGATTGCGATGTCGAGGCGGCCGAACTGATCGCAACCGGGGCCAGCGAAGAGGCGATGATCGCTCACGCTCACCAACGCCAAGACGCGATGTTGATGGACGATGCGATCGACAAGATGTTTGCCGGTGTCACGTCGTATCAAGAAGTCCTCGAAGCAGTGGTCGTTTGGTGATGCCGGAGTTCACTTATCTGGCGAGAAACGCGAGCGGTCAAATTCAACGCGGGCACATGGCGTCGGAGTCCGCGTCCGCGCTTCGGGCAATGATCGAATCGCGCGGCGAGCGATTGATCAGCGTTAAGCCGATCGAGTCGAAGGGGCTGTTGGGCAATACCAAATTTGAAAACCCACTGCACCGATTGCCGCCTAGTGGTGTGACGGTTGAGGTGTCTCTGGAGCAGATGGCAGTGATGCTGCGCAGCGGACTCGGTTTGTTGCAGTCGCTGCAAACGGTCGCCGAGCAAGCGACCGCGCCGTCGATGAAAAAGATTGCGTTGGAGTTATGCGAAGCGATCCAGGAAGGCGATTCGCTGGCAGATGCGATGTCACAACACAAGTGCTTTCCACCGATCGCGGTGCAGTTGGTCCGCGTCGGGGAAACGACGGGCAATCTTGACATCGTCTTGAACCGAGCAGCCGAACAAATGCGTTCGCGACGCGAGAACATTTCCAACGTGCGAACCGCAGTCGCGTATCCGGCGTTCGTCGGTGTTGCGGCAATCGCGGTGGCCGGATACTTGGTCGTGTTCGTGATCCCTGAATTGGAAAAATTCCTGTCGTCGATCGGTCGCAAGCTACCCGCGATCACTCAGTCGTTGTTGGATCTTTCGGTCGGCATTCGCACCAACGGCCCGACCGTCGCGGTCGGGATCGTGTTCGCGATCTTGGCGATGGTTTTGATTTACCGTTGGCCACCAGGACGCGATTGGTTTGATAAGTGGGTGCTGCGGATTCCGGTGATGGGAACCGTGTTGCGGTTGGCGGGCACGGTGACGTTCGCCAGTTCGCTGGGCGTGATGATCCGCAGCGGGATCACGGTGTTGGAGGCTTTGCGGACGGTGGAGGGGCTTCACGACAACAAATTCCTGGCTTCGCGGGTCGTCGTGGCGCGAGAAAAGGTGATCGAGGGCGGTAGTTTGTCCGAGGGACTGCGAGCCAAGGGGGCGTTCATGCCGATGCTGCCCAGCATGGTGGCGGTGGCGGAAAATACCGGGCAAATGGACGAAGTGCTGGAACAAGTCACGCAATTCCATGAAGCTCAATTAAAATCGGCTATTAAGAAGTTAAGTGCCATGATCGAACCGCTGACGATCGTCGTCGTCGGCGGGATCGTGGGCTATGTTTATCTCGCATTTTTCATGGCGATGTTCGCCGCCGGAGGATAAGTCGGATGTTCGTTCGTCGTTTGTCGTGGGATAGGCTTTCAGCCTGTCTGTTTCTGTTGGTATTCGGTCTCGCATCAATGACCGTCGGCTCCGCTCAAGAACCGTCCGCAGACCGGTCCGCTTTGCAGGCGGTCATGGAAGCGCTGTTGTCTCAAAACAACCAGCCACCTGCACCCGAATCATCCGAGCCCGATCAACCGCGAGATCCGACGATGCCGAGTGATCGGATACTCGAACAATTGCCTCGGCCCGAGTTACCCGCTGTCGATACCGCACCGATTCGCGGCAATCGTAACGCATCACGTTCGCCATCGCTCTCCAGCGGTCTGCCAACGCTACCGACGATCAAACTTCGTGGACTGGTGATGTCCACTCCGACGCGAGGTAAAGCGATGCTCAGCGTCGGCGAACAATCAATCTCGATCAACCTCATACCACGAGACCAACAGACACGCACGTCGGTCCCGGCAACGCAGTTCGCTCAGTTCCAACCCGCCTTGAAAGCCCGCGCCGCGGCGCTCGCTGAGTTCACGCAAGCCGATTCGCTGCCGACGCCGCCAATCAACTTGAATTTTGAGATGAGTGTGCAAAGCAGCTTTTTTATTGACGGAGTGCTCTACAACCTCGAATCGTTCAGCGACGACGTGCTCGTGCTGCAAGCGCTCCCGCATCAAGACTTCGTGCTCGTTCGCGGCGATTGAACCGCCGATGGATTTTGAACCGCGGATGGATCTTGAACCACCGATGGACGCTGGTCAACACGGATAAGAGTTGAGCATGGAGTCCTTCCTTGGTCTTCTGTAGTGGATCTTGTTAAATATCCATTGCAGTGGGAATTGAACCACCGATGGACGCTGATCAACACGGATAAGAGTTGAGCATGGAATCCTTCCTTGGTCTTCTGTAGTGGATCTTGTTAAATATCCATTGCGGTGGAAATTGAACCACCGATGGACGCTGATGAACACAGATAAGAGTTGTGCATGGAATCCTTCCTTGGTCTTCTGTAGTGGATCTTGTTAAATATCCATTGCAGTGGGAATTGAACCACCGATGGACGCTGATCAACACGGATAAGAGTTGAGCATGGAGTCCTTCCTTGGTCTTTTGTAGTGGATCTTGTTAAAAATCTATTGCGGTGGGAATTGAACCACCGATGGACGCTGATCAACACGGATAAGAGTTGAGCATGGAATCCTTCCTTGGTCTTCTGTAGTGGATCTTGTTAAATATCCATTGCAGTGGGAATTGAACCACCGATGGACGCTGATCAACACGGATAAGAGTTGAGCATGGAATCCTTCCTTGGTCTTCTGTAGTGGATCTTGTTAAATATCCATTGCGGTGGGAATTGAACCACCGATGGACGCTGATGAACACGGATAAGAGTTGAGCATGGAATCCTTCCTTGGTCTTCTGTAGTGGATCTTGTTAAATATCCATTGCAGTGGGAATTGAACCACCGATGGACGCTGATCAACACGGATAAGATTTGAGCATGGAGCCCTTCCTTGGTCTTCTATAGTGGATCTTGTCAAAAATCCATTGCGGTGGGAATTGAACCACCGAGGGACGCAGATCAACACGGGTAAGAGTTGCGCATGGAGTCCTTCCTTGGTCCTCTGTAGTGGATCTTGTTAAAATCTATTGCGGTGGGAATTGAACCACCGATGGACGCTGACCAACACGGATAAGATTTGAGCATGGAGCCCTTCCTTGGTCTTCTATAGTGGATCTTGTCAAAAATCCATTGCGGTGGGAATTGAACCACCGATGGACGCTGATGAACACAGATAAGATTTGTGCATGGAGTCCTTCCTTGGTCTTCTATAGTGGATCTTGTTAAAAATCCATTGCGGTGGGAATTGAACCACCGATGGACGCTGATGAACACGGATAAGAGTTGAGCATGGAGTCCTTCCTTGGTCTTCTGTAGTGGATCTTGTTAAAAATCCATTGCGGTGGGAATTGAACCACCGATGGACGCTGATGAACACAGATAAGAGTTGAGCACGGAGTCCTTCCTTGGTCTTCTGTAGTGGATCTTGTTGAAAATCCATTGCGGTGGGAATTGAACCACAGATGGACGCAGATCAACACGGATAAGAGTTGAGCATGGAATCCTTCCTTGGTCTTCTGTAGTGGATCTTGTTAGAAATCCATTGCGGTGGGAATTGAACCACCGATGGACGCTGATCAACACGGATAAGAGTTGAGCATGGAGTCCTTCCTTGGTCTTCTGTAGTGGATCTTGTTAAATATCTATTGCGGTGGATTTTCAACCACCGATGGACGCAGATGAGACGTTGATAGGAGATTTTTCGGTTCATCCGACGGAAGCGTGCGCCGACCCCAGAATCGAGGTTTTTCAAGGATCGCGGTAGGGACGGCTGTTGCCAGCCGCCCCCCGCACAGATCCGTACTCGAGCGTTTAACTCATACGGCTCCTCCATTGGGTCAAGCGATCCAGCGTCAGTGACGCCG